>ERZ791695.28-NODE-28-length-161966-cov-26.5123_pt1 | contig 161966 bp, 139 predicted proteins | sample MGYA00509956_ERZ791695 | MGnify/ENA primary metagenome ERZ791695 (study PRJEB30046, sample SAMN00715234) | human gut metagenome | study: EMG produced TPA metagenomics assembly of the A metagenome-wide association study of gut microbiota in type 2...
TCGCTAAAAGTTTATTTCTCAATCGGTTAAGTCAAACCGAGAAAAATCTAAAATAATATATGGATACACAGATTGAACATAAGAAAAGGTTTACTCCGAAACAAATTTATGGTGGGGTGGGCGTTGTTTTATTAATAGTATTAATTCTTTATTTATTCTTTCGCGATACCAGTTCTTCCATGACAGTGGAAAAGAACCGGATAACCATTGCTACCATCAAGGAAGGTGAGTTTAATGATTATATTCGTGTCATAGGCCAGGTACTTCCCAGCCGTATGATTTATCTGGATGCTATTGAAGGAGGAAGGGTAGAGGAACGTCTCTTTGAAGAGGGAGCCATGGTAAAGAAAGGAGATGCTATCCTTCGTTTAAGCAATCCGTTGCTTAACATTGGCATCATGCAAAGTGAAGCTGATCTTGCTTATCAGGAAAATGAGCTCCGTAATACCCGTATCAGTATGGAACAGGAACGGCTGGCCCTGAAACAGGAACGTATCGGTATACATAAAGAGTTTCTTACAAAGAAACGGCGTTACGAACAATACAGGCGTTTACTGGAAGAACAACTGATAGCTCGTGAAGATTACCGGTTGGCAACTGAGGAATATGAAGCGGCCCGTGAACAATTGCTTATCTTAGACGAACGTATCCGTCAGGACAGCCTGTTTCGTCTGACGCAGATCGCCAGCCTTGACGAGAATATTCTAAATATGAAACGCAGTCTTACTTTGGTACGTGAACGGTTGGAGAATCTTAAGGTGAAAGCACCGATAGACGGACAGGTAGGAAACCTTGAAGCCCAAATAGGACAATCCATTGCGGCAGGCGAGCATATAGGGCAAATCATCACCGCCGACTTGAAAGTACAAGCATTAATTGACGAACATTATGTGGAACGGGTGGTTCAGGAGTTGCCGGCCGATTTCACACGTGATGGTGAAAATTATAAGCTGGAAGTGACTAAAGTATATCCTGAAGTGAAAGAAGGACAGTTTCGTACCGATTTTCGTTTTACTATGGGACGTCCGGAGAATATCCGTGCCGGGCAGACTTATCATGTCAATCTCCAGTTGGGCGATCCGGTGAAGGCTGTTCTGATTCCTCGCGGTGGCTTTTTTCAGACAACCGGAGGTAGATGGGTGTATGTTGTCGATGAAAGCGGTAAATTTGCTGTTCGTCACCCCATTCGCATCGGACGGCAAAATCCGCAGTACTATGAGGTGACCGAAGGGTTGAAGCCCGGGGACCGGGTGATTGTTTCCGGATATGAATTGTTTGGCAATAATGAAAAATTAATATTGAAATAAGTCTGCAATATGATCAATTACTTTTCGCAAGTGATACGTAGCCAGCGGGTTAAGAAATCCCTGGTATTGGTAAATATAATAGGATTGTCTGTCTGTATTGCAACAGCATTACTCATCATACTTTATGTATGGTCGGAGTTGAGCTACGATTCATTCCATAATGCCGGGCGTGTATATCGTGTCGAAAGTCGGTTGTATGAAGGCGAAACGCTTACAGATAACTGGGCAACTACAGCTTATGGGCATGCGCCCACAATGGTGCGCGAGATTGCCGGCATTGAGAAGTATGTTCGTGTGACGGCACAAGATCGCGAACAAGTGGTGAATTATTTTGATAGAAGGTTTGCCGAAGAACATTATTGTTACACCGAACCTGCTTTTTTTGAGATATTCAATTTTCCGATAATCAAAGGGGACAAGACCGGACAACTGGTGCGTCCTAATACGGTAGTATTGACTGAAAGTGCGGCAAGCCGTTATTTCGATGGTGAAGATCCGATAGGGAAGGTGTTGACTTTCAGTACGTCTTCATCGCAACAAAATTTTGAAGTAACCGGTGTGATAGCGGATATGCCTGTTCGCTCTCATCTGAAATACGATTTTTTACTTTCATATAGTACGATTCCTAAAGAACGGCAGGACATTTGGTACATTCATGGAGTTTATACCTATGTTCGTTTGATGCCCGGGAAGCATCCGGCAGAGATAGAAGATGCTTTTCTCAGGATATCTGATAAGTATAAAACCGATGCATTGAAACATAAGACTTGGGCTGTGGAGTTGATACCGTTGAAGGATATTCACCTCACTCCGCAAAAAGCCTATGAGAAAGAAGTAAAAGGGAGTCGGACTGCGGTTTTTATACTATTGGTGATGTCCGTTGCTTTGCTACTGATAGGTTGGGCAAATGCTTTGAATCTGACTGTGGCGCGTTTTTTGGAACGCGGACGTGAGTTCGGGTTGCGCAAGGTTTTTGGTGCTTCGCATTGTCAGATTATCATCCAGGGGCTTCTTGAATCTGGTTTTATGAATTTGTTGGCTACACTGATAGCCTTTGGCTGGCTGGAACTCCTTTTACCTCTTGTTTATCGTTGGGTAGGGCAAAACTTTGGGACGGATATACTTATATTACCCGCTTTTTGGGGAATTGTAGTCGGAGTTGTTGTTATCGGAACGTTTGTCGTAGGGCTTTACCCCTCGTGGCTGATGGTTTCTATACGCCCGTCGGAGATTATGAGGGGAAAACTGTTGCATGGCAAACGTGGCAACCGGATGAGGAAAGTACTGATTGTAATTCAATTTTTGATTTCTTTTGTTCTGATTGTCGGCACGTTTACAGTAGTCCGGCAGGTTCGTTACATGCAAAGTAAGGCTTTCACCGATTCCCATTCACGCATGTTGGTTATTAAGTACCCTTCGTTTACCGAGGGATTGGCACTGCGTATGGAGAGTTTCACCAAGCGCCTGAAGCAGCGGGCGGACATAAGTCACGTTACTGTTTCGGGAGCTGTTCCCGGGGTAGAGGTGGCCAATTATTTCACCAACCGCCCTTACGGAAGCGACCCTTCGCAGGTGAAACTGATACAGATGTTTGCTGTAGATTATGACTATTTGCCTGCTTATCTGCCCGATCTGATTTGTGGACGGTGCTTTTCTGAAGATTTTGGTGGCGATCTCAATCGGATTGTGCTCAACGAGGAAGCTGTCAGGTTGTTAGGCTATGAGTCACCCGAAGCTGCATTGGGACAACAGGTTAAAATGGAGGTGGTGGCTGATCCGCTTGAGATTATTGGGGTGGTGAGGAACTATCACCAACAGTCGCTTTCCGTGGCATATAAGCCCATTATCTTTTTTATGAAAGAACGAGTACCGTTTATTGAAACTCCTTATATTTCAATCCGCCTGACAGGTGAGGGAGAAGATAGTGTTTTAGCAGAGATTAGGCAACTGTATCATGAATACTTTCCGACTTCTTTATTCTCTTATTTCTTTTTAAATGATTTGAATACTTTCCTATATAAATCAGACCGTAATTTCGGTTGGATATTTGCCGGTGCTGCTTTGCTTGCTGTGTTTGTGGCATGTCTTGGATTGTGGATTGTAACGCTGTTTTCAACCTTGTCGCGCTTGAAAGAAGTGGGTATCCGTAAAGTACTTGGCGCAAATAAAAGCAGCCTGTTCTTTGTCTTAACTAAGGAGCTGATGCTACTCACTGTATTGGCATCTATTATTGGTATTCCTGTATCGGCAGTGTTGATGGAAGGCTGGTTGGAAACATATGCTTTTCATATTTCGTTGTCTTGGTGGATATATGCAGTTACTTTCGTATTGTTGCTGATGATTGCATTTCTTACTGTCTTCCAACAAGTATGGCGTATAATTCGCCTGAAGCCGATGCGTATTTTGAAATATGAATAACAAATAAATATTGAACTGATTATGATTAAAACTGAAAAACTGACAAAACTCTTCACAACCGAAGAAGTGCAGACAAAGGCATTGAATGAAGTTACCTTGCAGGTGGAACAAGGGGAATTTGTTGCTATAATGGGGCCTTCGGGATGCGGTAAGTCAACCCTGCTGAATATTTTGGGTACACTCGATTCTCCTACTTCCGGATCTTACTCTTTTGAGGGGAAGCAGGTGGACAAAATGAACGAGAACCAGCTTACTGCCCTTCGGAAAGGCAACCTCGGTTTTATTTTCCAGAGTTTTAACTTGATTGATGAACTGACTGTGTATGAAAACGTGGAGTTGCCTCTTATTTATATGGGTATCAAAGCCGGAAAACGTAAAGCAAGGGTCAACAAAGTACTCGAAAAAGTGAATTTGTTGCATCGTGTCAACCACTATCCCCAGCAACTGTCCGGTGGGCAGCAGCAACGTGTGGCTATTGCCCGTGCCGTAGTGACGGATTGTAAATTGCTTCTTGCCGATGAACCTACTGGCAACCTGGACTCAGTGAATGGAATAGAAGTAATGGAGTTATTGAGTGATTTGAACCGCCAAGGAACTACTGTCATTATCGTTACCCACTCCCAACGGGATGCAATGTATGCACATCGTGTCATCCAATTGCTGGATGGGCAAATTGTAGCAGAGAATATTAATCGTCCGATGGAAAAAATAACACCGGTTAAAAATGAAACCCTATGATAGGAAATTATTGGAATAGTGCCTGGCGGAATCTGATGAAACGGAAAAAGTTCAGTTTCATTAATATATTCGGGCTGGCTGTCGGTATGGCATCGGCATTGCTGATTCTTACTTATGTGGCCTTTGAATTCAGTTTTGATAAAATGCATGCGAAGCATGACCGTATCTACCGTGTACAAAGTACATTTTACGAGGGAGAGGTGCTGACCGATTATTGGGCAAGCAGCTCTTTCGGATATGGTTCGGCAATGCAGGAGAATCTTGCCGGAATCGAAGACTATACCCGGATTGCATCTTTGTTCCAGCCGGAACAACTGGTGAAATATGGAGAACTGTGCCTGCGTGAAAACGAAATAGCCTATGCCGATCCCGGCTTTTTCCGTTTGTTTGACTTCGAACTGTTGAAAGGTGACCGTGCTTCTTGTCTTTCTATGCCCGGGCAAGTAGTGATAACCGAACGCATTGCCCGTAAGTATTTCCGTGATGAAGAGCCTATGGGGAAGATACTTGTTTTTAACAGCAACATAGGAAAGGTTTCCTGTGAGGTGACCGGAGTGATGAAGGAAATGCCATCCCATTCACATATACATTATAATTTCCTTTTGTCGTATAAGTCATTGCCTAAATGGGTACAAGAGTATTGGTATAAACACGAAACATATACCTACGTTTTACTGGATTCGCAGGAACGGAAAGAAGAGATTGAACGCGCTTTTCCCGGGATGGCGGAAAAGTATAAAACGGAAGAGGCTTTGAAGAATAAGACATGGGGTGTCCGTTTAGTTCCATTGGAGGATATTCATCTCACACCGCAGTTGGGCTATGAGGCCGAACAAAAAGGGAACCGTTCGGCTATTATCGCATTGGTTTTCGCTGCAGTGGCTATACTGGTTATTGCTTGGATTAATTATATCAACTTGACTGTTGCCCGTTCGATGGAACGTGCCAAGGAAGTGGGGGTACGACGGGTAGTGGGGGCTTTTCCGCAACAATTGGTCGGTCAATTCTTGTTCGAGGCGTTGGTGATGAACCTTATTGCCTTTGTGATAGCTGTGGGGCTGGTCGAAATGCTGCTTCCGACTTTTAATTTGTTGGTAGGGCGGACAGTGAGTTTCTCTGTCTGGCTTACAGGATATTGGGGTTTGTCCGTATTTTTGTTGTTTGTGTGCGGTGTTTATGTTTCGGGTTACTATCCGGCACGTGCATTGCTCCGCAAAAAGCCTATTATGTTATTAAAAGGTAAGTTCCAAAATGGACGTTCGGGAGAACGTACCCGTAAATTGTTGGTGGTTGTGCAGTATACGGCATCTATGATTTTGCTATGCGGCACATTGATTGTATTTGCACAACTTAACTATATGCGCCGTCAGTCGTTAGGAGTAAGAACCGACCGGATTCTGGTTGTGAAGTTTCCCGGTCCGACAGAAGGAATGAAGATAAAGATGGAAGCAATGCGTAAAGCGATAAGAAAGCTTCCGTTGGTGTCGAAAGTCACTTGTTCGGGTTCGGTTCCGGGAGAGGAGGTTGCCATGTTCCTGTCCAATCGGCGAACGCATGATGCTTTGAAACAGAATCGGTTGTACGAGATGCTTAGTTGTGATCCTGATTATATGGATGCTTACGGGTTGGAACTTGTAGCCGGACGTGGCTTTTCGGAAGATTATGGGGATGATGTAAATAAATTAGTTATCAATGAAACGGCAGCACGGACATTGGGTTATACAGATTATGAGAGTGTCATAGGTGAAGAAATATCTGTTGAGACAATAGAGGAGCCAATGCAGGTGATTGGGGTAGTGAAAGATTATCACCAACAGGCATTGAATAGAAATTATACACCTATTATGCTGTTCCATAAAGATAAGATAGATTGGATTCCGCAACGTTATATCTCTATTGTAATGAAGCCGGGTGATTCGTTGGAGCTTGTATCGCAGATATCGGAAATATGGACAACTTATTTTGCTGATTCCAGTTTCGATTATTTTTTTCTCGACCAGTTCTATGATCGTCAGTATCGTCAGGATGAAGCTTTCGGAGTATTGATGGGAGGATTTACAGGGCTGGCCATCTTTATTTCTTGTTTGGGGTTATGGATTTTGGTTATGTTCTCTTGTGCTGTGCGCACAAAGGAGATGGGCATTCGCAAAGTATTAGGTGCTTCACGGTTGAATTTGTTCTATCAGTTAGGTAAGGACTTTTTTATTCCTATCCTGATTGCAATTGTGATAGCATTGCCCGTGGCGTGGTTCAGCATGAATGCATGGTTAAGCCATTATGCATTTCGTACAGAATTGAAAGCTTGGTTTTTCTTGCTTCCGGTGGTGTTAATAGTGCTGATTTCGTTTTTAACTGTGGCGGGGCAGACCATTACAGTGATCTACAGTAAGCCGGCGCGCTCGTTGCGATATGAATAACAGATACAGGAGTCTTTTATCTTAATAAATCTATATTGAAAATGGACTAAATGTGCAGATTCGGGTCAGCCCGTTATTTAATGTTTGTGGAATGGTGGAAGCAAGCATCAAGATAAAACAAAAAGCTATTATTAGTTGTTTGATGCTATTCTACTCTTTGATTTAATCGAAAATAGAGCTGAAAAGTAACAGATTTATATTACCTTTGCCGCCTAAAATTAAAGAAAATGAAATCGGATATTGAAATAGCACGCAGCATTGAGCTGACAAAGATTAAACAGATAGCCCGCGAAACCGGAATTCCTGTTGAACACATTAGTAATTATGGCCGATATATAGCCAAAGTAGATGAAAACCAAATTGATGAAGAAAAGGTACGAAAGAATAATTTGATTCTGGTAACTGCCATCACTCCGACTAAAGCCGGTATCGGGAAAACAACAGTTTCTATCGGATTGGCATTGGGATTGAACAGGATTGGAAAGAAGGCCATCGTTGCTTTGCGCGAACCTTCATTGGGGCCTTGTTTCGGTATGAAAGGCGGAGCAGCCGGAGGAGGATATGCCCAAGTCTTGCCAATGGATAAGATCAACCTTCATTTTACGGGAGACTTTCATGCGATTACCTCTGCTCACAACATGATTTCGGCCTTGCTTGATAATTATCTTTATCAAAACCGGGACAATGGATTCGGTTTGAAGGAAGTGTTGTGGAAAAGAGTATTGGACGTAAACGACCGTTCTTTGCGTTATGTCGTTACCGGATTGGGACCGAAAACAAATGGTATCACACAGGAGTCAGGATTTGATATTACTCCGGCCTCAGAGATAATGGCGATTCTTTGTCTTGCCAATGATGAAGATGATCTTCGCCGTCGTATTGAAAATATTCTGCTTGGCTTTACATACGATAACAAACCTTTTACGGTGAAAGACTTAGGGGTGGCGGGAGCAATCACGGTGCTTTTGAAGGATGCTCTTTCACCTAATTTGGTGCAGACAACCGAACATACGGCTGCTTTTGTACACGGAGGTCCATTTGCCAATATAGCTCATGGATGCAATTCCATCCTTGCAACCAAGATGGCAATGACTTTCGGTGATTATGCTATTACGGAAGCCGGCTTTGGAGCTGATCTCGGTGCAGAGAAGTTCTATGACATTAAATGCCGCAAAGCCGGAATTACCCCGAAATTGACTGTGCTCGTTGTTACGGCGCGCGCCTTAAAGATGCATGGCGGTGTTCCTCAAGACAAGATAAAGGAACCTAATTTGGAAGCTCTGCAAAAAGGTATTGCCAATATGGACAAGCATTTGCGTAATTTGGAGTCTTTCGGACAGACGGTACTTGTTGCCTTCAACCGTTATGGTGACGATACTCAGGAAGAAATAGATTTTCTTCGTACCCATTGTGCAGAGAAAGGCGTTGCTTTTGCTGTCAATAATGCTTTCACTCAAGGAGGAGAGGGTGCAGTGGAATTGGCGGAACTTGTTGTAAAGACTATCGAAGAACAGCCTTCCGAACCGTTACACTTTGCTTATGATAATGAAGACAGTGTAGAAACGAAGATTTCCAAGGTGGCGTCTCATCTTTATGGTGCGGATATTATTACTTACAGTGCCGCTGCGCGCAAGAAGTTGAAGCATATTGAAGAACTGGGATATGCTCATTTTCCTATTTGCATTGCGAAAACGCAGTATTCATTTTCTACAGATCCTAAACTTTATGGTGCAGTGGAGGGCTTTGAATTCCATGTGCAGGATATTGTGATGAATGCCGGAGCAGAGATGTTGGTTGTTATAGCCGGAGAAATCATGCGTATGCCGGGGTTGCCGAAAGAGCCGCAAGCACTTCATATTGATATTGTAAACGGAGAAATAGAGGGTTTGTCATAATCCCTTTTCTGTGTTTTGGCTTTTATTTGGTTATCAATTTAATCTTCTCTTAGCACAGATTGCACGGATTGATACAAAACGCTTCTATGCTTTTGTGTAATCTGTGCTATTCATTAAATAATTTCATTCACAGTTCTTATGCAGGAAAAATTATACTACTTTTCTTTTTCGTCCCGATATTGCTGGGGAGATACTCCAAGATGAGCTTTCACATATTTACCAAAGAAAGACTGATTGGAGAAATTAAACTCCTCTGCTATTTCCTTGATGGACTTATCTGAATTTCTCAATTTATATTTAATATGTTCCATGGCATGTTCATTAATCAAGTCCAATGGATTTCTTCCGCAAGCATCCTTAATGACTTTTGAAAGATATTTGGGACTGTAGAAAAGGGCATCAGCATAATAACTCACCGAACGATGCATTCCATTATCTGCCGCCAGCTTCTCGATAAAACGACGAAATATATATTCATTCTGCTTGATTCCGTTCTTCTGTTTATTTTCTGTTTCCTCTTGTGGAATTTCTTTTGTAATAATGGCAATGATGTCGCATAAGATAGATGAAAATAGATATTTCATAGACTCTTTATGATAAGGATGAGGCTCGCTGCTTATCTTACTCATTACCAAATCTTTATAATATTGGAAGATAATGTATTTGTTTTCTCCTACGTGCTTGATGGGATTATTATGAAGATAAGTTGCTGTATTCCATGTATCTTTTCCTATTTTGAAAATGCGTTGCAGGAAGTGAGTAGAGAATCCTAATATGCTTATTTTATGTTTAGGACTCAGCATTATGTGGCTGATGATGACGGAAGGAAGTCCGAAGATAATATCATTGTTTTGCAACTGATATGTTTTGTTGTTCATATCCAGTTGGATACATCCTTCTATGCAGGAAATCAGAAGAAAACAATTCAGCCTGACTGCGTCATTGCTGTAAGGGATATTTTCTAAACTGTTTGCTACTAGAAAATCATCGTCTATATAGTCTACAAAGTTCTTGTTTGTTTTAAAATCCTCTATGCTGATGTTTTTTATTATATCTTTTTCCATAAGGCTCCTCTTTTAGTTGCTACAAAGTTGGTGAATAATAGGATAATCAATGTGTTCCATAATACGTAAATACTGTTCGATATTTCCCTGTCATGCAGCGATTTATTATTAAAAAAGATGAATGGCGAAAATAGAACATAATCAGAGGAATATAGGTCACTCGGTCTTTCCGGCTTTGGTCTACTTTTGTTGTCAGTTTTTTAATAAAGACAATCAATATGATAACAGTAAACAAAAAATGGATGCGACTGATGGGAGTAATCGGTTGCACATTGTGGATGTCCTCCTGTAAACAAGCACCGGAGGCGCAAACTAGTGCTAACTATGCAATAATGAAAGTAACTACTGCCGATAAGGAATTGTCTACTTCCTATTCGGCAACGATTCGCGGGCGGCAGGATATTGATATTTATCCGCAAGTATCGGGCACTATCGAACGACTCTGTGTTTCTGAAGGTGAAAAGGTACGCAAAGGGCAGTTGCTTTTCATTATAGATCAAGTACCTTATAAAGCGGCGCTGACAACAGCCCTTGCCAATGTGGAAGCGGCTAAGGCAGGACTTGCTACTGCAGAATTGGCCTATACCAGCACAAAGGAACTGTATGTCCAAAAGGTGGTTTCGCAGTATAACCTGAAAACGGCCGAAAACAATTATCTCACTGCCAAGGCACAACTCTCGCAGGCACAGGCACAAGAAGTGAGTGCCCGAAACAACTTGTCGTATACTGAGGTAAAGAGTCCGAGTGACGGAGTGGTGGGCGCATTGCCTTTCCGTGTTGGTGCATTGGTGAGTCCCGGCATACAACAGCCGTTGACAACGGTTTCCGATAATTCAGATATGTATGTTTATTTCTCGATGACCGAGAACCAGCTTCTTTCCCTGACCCGTCAGTACGGTAGCATGGACGAAGCGCTAAAAAATATGCCTGAAGTGGAACTCCGTCTCAATGATAATTCAATATATGATGAGCATGGAATTATTGAATCTATCAGCGGAGTGATTGACCGTCAGACAGGTACGGTAGTGGCGCGTGCTGTTTTCCCGAATGAGTCAAGATTGTTGCATAGTGGTGCATCGGGCAATGTGGTCATTCCCAGTGTCTATAAAGATTGTATCGTTATTCCACAAGGTGCAACAGTGCAGATGCAGGATAAAACAATTGCTTATAAAGTGGTGGATGGCAAGGCTGTCTCTACATTAATATCTGTAGCCGGTATCAATGACGGACGCGAGTATGTCGTGCTCGATGGATTGAAGGCGGGTGATGAGATTATTTCCGAAGGTGCGGGTTTGATACGCGAAGGAACGGTGGTTAAATAAGAAGGAGAATAAGAATCATGAAAGGAAATATATTTATAAAAAGGCCGGTAATGGCCATATCCATTTCTATTCTGATAGTGGTGATTGGATTGATTTCCCTTTTCTCATTGCCCGTAGAGCAATATCCCGATATCGCTCCTCCCACTGTGCAGGTATCTGCTACCTATACAGGTGCCGATGCCGAAGCTGTGATGAATAGTGTAATCATGCCATTGGAAGAAAGCATCAATGGTGTGGAGGATATGATGTATATCACTTCTACCGCTACGAATGCAGGTACGGCTACCATCGAGGTGTATTTCAAACAGGGGACAGACCCCGATATGGCGGCCGTCAATGTACAGAACCGAGTGTCCAAAGCGCAGGGGTTGCTGCCTGCCGAAGTGACGAAAATCGGTGTGACGACGCAGAAACGCCAGACCAGTTTCTTGCAGATCAATGCATTGGCAAGCACCGACGGACGTTATGACAAGATATTCCTGGGAAATTATATGGATATCAATGTGATTCCTCAAATCAAGCGTGTGGAAGGAGTAGGAGATGTGATGATGTTGGGAGATACGTACAGTATGCGCATTTGGTTGCACCCGGAACGTATGGCACAATATGGTCTTGTGCCTTCGGATGTAACAGCCGTATTGGGCGAACAAAATATAGAGGCACCTACCGGTTCGTTGGGTGAGAATTCAAAGAATGTGTTTCAGTTCACCATGAAGTATCGCGGACGACTGAAAAGCGTGGATGAATTCCGGAATACCGTAGTTCGTGCACAAGCCGACGGTTCTGTGCTCCGTCTGAAAGATGTGGCGGATGTGGAACTGGGCACACAGACCTACAGTTTCAGCAGTGAGATGGATGGCAAGCCGGCTGTAATGTTTATCGTATTTCAGACGGCCGGATCAAATGCTACCGCCGTGAACGAATCGATTTCAAAGAAGATGAAGGAAATGGAAAAAGATTTGCCTCAGGGTACTGAGTTTGTCAACATGATGAGTTCCAATGACTTCCTTTTTGCTTCTATACATAATGTGGTGGAAACACTGGTAATCGCCATTATTTTGGTGGTTTTGGTTGTGTATTTCTTTCTTCAGGATTTCAAGAGTACACTTATTCCATCCATTTCCATTATTGTATCGTTGATTGGAACCTTTGCTTGCCTGATGGCTGCGGGCTTCAGTATCAATATCCTGACACTTTTCGCATTGGTGCTTGCTATCGGTACGGTGGTGGACGATGCCATTGTGGTGGTGGAAGCTGTCCAGTCCAAGTTCGATGTCGGATATAAGTCTTCTTATTTGGCAACAAAGGATGCCATGGGAGATGTGACGATGGCTATTATTTCATGTACCTGTGTCTTTATGGCAGTATTTATCCCTGTTACATTTACAGGAGGAACTTCCGGGATTTTCTATACCCAATTTGGTATCACGATGGCAACCTCTGTGGGTATTTCCATGATTTCGGCTCTGACTTTGTGTCCGGCGCTTTGTGCCATTATGATGCGTCCGTCGGACGGAACTAAAAGTGCGAAGAGTATCAACGGACGAGTGCGTGCTGCCTATAATGCTTCGTTTAATGCCGTATTGGGAAAATATAAGAAAGGAGTTCTTTTCTTTATCCGCCATCGGTGGATGGTATGGGCTTCACTGGCTATCACGACAGTACTGCTGGTTTATTTCATGGGTACTACCAAAACAGGCTTGGTGCCTCAGGAAGATCAGGGCGTTATCATGGTAAACATTGCTACTTCGCCGGGCAGTACCCTCGAAGAAACGAATAAAGTAATGAATAAATTGGAAGATATCTTGAAAAAAACACCTGAAATAGAGCACTATTCACGTGTGGCAGGATATGGATTCCTTTCCGGTCAGGGAACTTCATACGGTCTGATTGTGATTCGTCTGAGAGACTGGAGCGAACGAAAGGGTAACGAACATACATCAGATGCGGTGGTGGCACGGCTTAATGCGCAGTTCTATCAAATTAAGGATGCGCAGATATTCAGCTTCCAGCCCGGTATGATTCCCGGATATGGTATGGGTAACTCCATCGAATTGAATCTTCAAGACCGAACAGGCGGTGATATGACTACCTTCTATACCTCGGTGATGCAGTTCCTCGGTGCACTCAACCAGCATCCCGAAGTAGCGATGGCTTATACATCATACGCCATGAACTTCCCGCAGATATCGGTGGATGTGGATGCAGCCAAATGCAAACGTGCCGGCATTTCTCCCTCGATGGTACTTGATGCATTGGGCAGTTATTGTGGTGGCGCGTATATCTCTAATTATAATCAGTTTGGAAAGGTATATCGTGTTATGATGCAGGCTTCGCCCGAATATCGTTTGGATGAGCATGCCTTAAATAATATGTTTGTACGCAACGGCTCGGAGATGGCACCTGTCAGTCAGTTTGTTACTCTGAAGAAAGTGTTAGGACCTGAAGTAGCCAATCGCTTTAACCTCTATAGTTCTATCACTGCCAATGTGAATCCGGCCGAAGGCTATTCTTCCGGTGAAGTGCAGAAAGTGATTGAAGAAGTGGCGGCGCAGACTCTGCCGACAGGTTATGGTTATGAATATGGCGGTATGGCGCGTGAGGAATCAAATAACGGTGGCGGAAAGACACTGTTCGTTTATGCTGTGTGCGTATTGCTTATTTATCTGATTCTGTCCTGTCTCTATGAAAGCTTTCTTGTTCCATTTGCCGTCATTCTGTCCGTGCCTTTCGGACTGATGGGAAGTTTTCTGTTTGCGAAACTCTTTGGATTGGAGAATAACATCTATTTGCAAACCGGTGTGATTATGTTGATTGGATTATTGGCAAAGACGGCCATCCTGATTACAGAATACGCTATCGAACGCCGCCGCAAAGGTATGGGTATCGTAGAATCTGCTTATTCTGCTGCGCAGGTTCGTTTACGCCCTATTCTGATGACAGTCTTGACTATGATTTTCGGTATGCTTCCGTTGATGTTTTCTACCGGTGCAGGTGCTAATGGAAACAGTTCATTGGGCACCGGTGTTGTGGGTGGTATGGCTGTTGGAACACTGGCATTGCTTTTTGTCGTTCCTGTTTTCTATATCATCTTCGAGTTCTTGCAAGAGAAGATTCGCAAGCCGATGGAAGAGGAACCCGATGCGCAAGTTTTGTTGGAAAAGGAAAGAAGTCATGCGGAACAGAGTACTTTTGGCAATGAAAAAAAGAAATAATGTAAGAAGAATATGAAGAAAATACTATTACTGACTACCGTTACTGCTTTGTTGAGCAGTTGCGGTATATACACCAAATATCAGCCCGAAACGACAGCCCCCGATAATCTTTATGGTGAAGGAACGGCAGTAGTCGACACCGCTAATCTGGGCAATGTGGATTGGCGTGAATTATTCACCGATCCGCGATTGCAGGAACTTATTGAGCAAGGATTACAAAGCAACACCGATTACCTGTCTGCACAGCTTCGTGTAGAAGAGGCGAAAGCCACGTTGCTTTCTGCTAAATTAGCTTTTCTTCCTTCATTTTCTCTTGCTCCACAAGGTACAGTGAGCAGCTTTGACAAGCAAAAGGCTGTGCAGGCTTATTCTTTGCCCGTTACCGCCAGTTGGGAACTGGATATTTTCGGTCGTATGCGTAATGCCAAGCGTCAGGCGAAGGCTTTGTATGCTCAGAGCCAGGACTATCAACAAGCGGTTCGTACTCAATTGATAGCAGGAATAGCCAATACTTATTATACCTTGTTGATGTTGGATGAGCAACTCTCGCTGACTCAACAAACCGAACAGGCATGGAAAGAAACTGTTGTCTCTGCACGTGCCTTGATGGAAGCGGGACAATACAATGAAGCGGGAGTTTCACAGATGGAAGCAACTCATTATAGTGTTCAAACTTCTATCCTCGACTTGAAGGAACAAATTAATCAGGTAGAAAACAGTCTTGCGTTACTCCTTGCCGAAACGCCTCGTCATTATGAGCGCGGAACATTGTCTGCACAGCATTTTACGCAAGACCTTTCGGTAGGTATTCCCATGCAGATGCTTGCCAATCGTCCCGATGTCCGTTCGGCAGAACGTTCACTGGAAGCAGCTTTTTACGGAACAAATCAGGCACGTTCTGCGTTTTATCCTTCCATTGTGTTGAGTGGGAGTGCCGGATGGACAAATTCTGCAGGAAGTATGATTGTTAATCCCGGCAAGTTCCTGGCTTCGGCTGTCGGTTCACTTACTCAACCATTGTTTAACAGAGGTCAGGTTATTGCTCAATACCGCATATCAAAAGCACAACAGGAAGAAGCTCGTCTCTTTTTCGAACAGGCTCTTCTGAATGCTGGCAGTGAGGTAAATGATGCTTTGACTGCTTGTCAGACAAGTCGCGAGAAAACGGTATTATTTGACAAACAGATAGTATCTCTGCAAAAGGCATTGAAAAGTACTTCCTTGCTGATGGAGCATGGGACGACAAACTATCTCGAAGTCTTGACTGCCCGACAGACTTTGCTGAGTGCGCAGCTTTCGCAAACAGCTAACCGTTTCACCGAGATACAAAGTGTGATTAGTCTTTATCAGGCGTTGGGAGGAGGAAGAGAATAGGAAAAATATACTGTTATCTTCATAGCGATGAAGGCTGAAAGGGCTGTTCGGAAAGTGATTTTAGAACAGCCCGCTTTAAACACCAAGGTCTTTTCAGAAAAGAATTAAGTCTTTTCAAAAAAGACTTTGGTGTTTTTTAAAAAGACTTTAGTGTTTTGGATGAAAGACCTTGGTCTTTTTTTTAAACTGTTTATTCTTTTCTACCTCTGTCTTTTCTCAATCTTCTCTTTCAACAGAGATTTTTATTTTTACTGTCACTACTACTTTTTACTTCTATTTCTGTTAAAATATTGACAGTTAAATAACTAAATAGTAGTGGTAATAGTCTCTTTTCATTTATAGTTTGTAAGATTGATTAGTTAAACCATTATTTTTGTGATAATCATATTTTGCAACTAAGTTAATATTATTTTTATTTGGCTAGGATGATAATACTTCGTTTATTTGCAAATTACAACTTTTATAAGGTGAATTATGAGCAGACTTTTTTTATACTTACAAAGCATATTCAATGTAGTTTTGGGATTATGCACGATTGCTATATCGGGAGGATGTTCTCATTTAGGAGAAAAAAATAATTTCATTACCTATTCTAAAGACTTAGTTGTAGGAGGAAGGACTATAAAGGATTCTGTACAATTACCATTTTTATTTTATCCTGAAAGATGGTTTTTGACAGACAATAAACTATATATACTAAACAATAAGGATTCACTATTTCTTACAGTCTTTGATGTAAGGGGAGATAGTGTGATTTTTCATGGTGGAACAATAGGAAATGGTCCGGGTGAATATACTGTACCGTCATTGGGAGAGATGAAGCAAAAAAAATAAAGTTGTTATTTACTCCAATGGACAAAATAGATTGGATACATATAATTTGAATGGTGGAAAATTAGAATTGAAGGATATACGTCATTTTCCGGTATGGTATAAGGAACGAGGATTGCCGAAAGCATATACACAGTTACAGCAATATAATGATTCTTTATTTGTAGGTATAAGTTTTATGCCAAGAGAAATAGTTGTTGAATTGATTGATACTAATAATGAGTGTATAAGGGGAGTTGTTGATTTTCCTCTCAAACCGTCCGCTTCATCATATTCAGGACCGTTTGAGTGCAAAATATCAGTATCGACTTCTTACATGGCAATAGCATACCGATATATCAATCGCATTGAAATTTATCATATTTCAGCAGAAGGATTTTCTTTAGAATACGTTCTTGGTGATGACAAACTTCAGGAAGACTTATATAATCAGGATAGAGATGATGAAATGATACTGTATTACTCTGACGTCTATTGTAATGATGACTATATATATGCTCTTTATCAAGGTATATCTTGCAAGGATTTGTCTTCTGCAAGGTCGCATGTGGAAATCTATAGTTTAAAGAAAGGTAAAAATATAGATAATTTAGAGTTGGACGAGTTGATAACTGATTTTACTGTAGGTCCTGATGGTATGATTTATGGATATAATCCATTTTCAGAGGAATATCTATTCATGTTTTGTAAATCTTCTGAATAAGATAATCTTTGCCTTTCAAATGAACTCTTGCATTGTATTGATATTAAAAACAGTCCATATCCTTACTCTGAAACAGACTTTGACATGGGCTGTTTTATTTTATTGTAGGCGGCAGACTGTAGCCGCCTATAATTGGGGGATATTTACTCAAACTTTCCGTAGCGGGTCGGCAAAAGTTTGCGGTCGCCCAACGTATTATCTACTCTCGCTACATTAATCCAGAACTTGTTCTCGCGTACTGTTTCTATAGGATAAGCAGCCTTTTCGCGGCTGTAGCTGTGGTTCCATTCATTGGCAACTACTTCGTATTCGGGATGCGGAGCGTTGAGCAATACATTGTCTTCCTTGTCTGCTTTGCCTTCTTTCACTTCTTGAATTTCTTGCCAAATAGTCTGCATTACATTCACAAAGTTATCCAGTTCCCACAGGCTTTCACTTTCGGTCGGTTCGATCATCAAAGTACCGTGTACGGGGAACGACAGGGTAGGTGCATGATAACCGTAGTCCATCAGGCGTTTGGCGATGTCGTTTTCGCTGATGCCTGATTCCTCGTGCAGGTAACGGCAGTCCAAAATCATTTCGTGACCTACGAATCCTGTCGCTCCTGTGTAAACAATGCCGTAAGTGTCTTTGAAGCATGCAGCCAGATAGTTGGCGCTCAGGATAGCAGTCTTGGTGGCACGTGTCAGTCCTTCGGCACCCATCATGCAGATGTAACCGTATGTGATGGGCAGGATACCTGCACTGCCGTATGGGGCAGAGGAAACTTCGTTGGTGCTGTTGCCGAAAATGGAGTGTCCCGGAAGGAACGGAACCAGATGCTCGGCCACGCACACCGGACCTACACCGGGACCGCCGCCACCGTGAGGACTGGCAAAGGTCTTATGCAGGTTAAGGTGGCAGACATCTGCACCGATAGTGCCCGGATTGGTCAAACCTACCTGTGCATTCATGTTGGCGCCATCCATATATACTTGTGCACCGCACTTATGAATAATTTTACATATCTCAGCTATTTCGGGTTCAAAGATTCCGTGGGTGGACGGATAAGTAATCATCAGTGCTGCCAACTCATCTTTGTGTTCTTCTGCTTTGGCACGCAGGTCTTCTACGTCTACATTACCTTTGTCATCGCAGGCACAAGTGACGGTAGTGTAACCGCATTGTACAGCCGATGCCGGATTGGTTCCGTGAGCCGAAGCGGGAATCAGTATTTTGTTGCGGTGTCCTTGACCGATGCTTTCCAGATATGCGCGGATGACACGCAGACCGGTGTATTCGCCTGCTGCACCCGAGTTTGGCTGGAGAGTGATTCCTGCAAATCCGGTGATGACTTTCAGTTGTTCGCTCAAGTTATTGATGAGTGTCTGATATCCTTTTGCTTGGTCTTCAGGAACTAACGGGTGAATGGCCATCCATCCTAAGTTGCTCAGAGGAAGCATTTCTGAAGCGGCATTCAGTTTCATGGTACATGAACCGAGCGAAATCATGGAATGCGCCAAAGAGATGTCTTTGCGCTCCAGGCGTTTGATGTAGCGCATCATTTCTGTTTCGGTGTGGTATTTGTTGAATACCTCGTGTGTCAGGAATGAAGTGCGACGGCGCAAGTCGCGGTTCAGCGAAGATGCTTCGGGAATGTCGGTCACTTCCTGCATGGTTTCTTCGGCGGCAATAGAGAAGATGGAGAGCAGGAGATTGACATCTTTCAAATCGGTTGTCTCATCGATGCTGAAGCCTACATCACCATTGTCGTAGTAACACAAGTTTACTTCCTTACTCAATGCAATTGTGCGGAGCTTTTGTGCCGATACGTGGTCGGGAAGGCTGAAACGCAAGGTGTCGAAGAATATTTCGTTGTGCTGCACATAGCCCAGACGAGCCAAGGCTTTGTTCAGCCAAGTGGCGATGCTGTGGATACGTTTGGCAATGTTCTTGATTCCTTCTTGGCCGTGATACACAGCATAGAAGCCTGCCATTGTAGCGAGCAATGCCTGTGCGGTACAGATGTTGGAAGTTGCTTTTTCACGTTTGATATGCTGTTCTCGGGTTTGTAAAGCCATGCGGTAGCAGATTTTGCCATATTTGTCTTTGGACAGGCCGATGATGCGTCCCGGCATATTGCGCTTATATTCGTCGCGTGTGGCAAAGTAAGCTGCCGACGGACCTCCATAGAATAGAGGAATACCTAATCGCTGGGTGCTTCCGAATACGATGTCTGCTCCCCATTCGCCCGGAGGCAGGAGCAGGGCAAGACTCAGGATATCTGCATCTACTGCCACTTTACAGTTGACTGCATGTGCTTTTTCTACAAACTCGCGATAATCTTCCACGCTGCCGCTGGCATTCGGATATTGGATAATGCAGGCAAAGATTTCGGGAGTAAATTCCAGTTCTTTGTAGTTGCCTACCTGTATTTTCATTCCTTGCGGAATGACGCGTGTCTGGATGACTGCCAGATTCTGTGGGAAAATGCTTTCGTCCACAAACAATACATTGGTGCCTTTCTTTTGCTGGTCACGGCTGCGAAGTCCGTACATCATGGTTGCCGCTTCTGCTGCTGCTGTCGCTTCATCCAGCAGGGAGCAGTTGGCAAGAGGCATAGCCGTGAGGTCGGATATCACGGTCTGGAAGTTCAGCAACGCTTCCAGGCGTCCTTGCGAAACTTCTGTCTGATAAGGAGTATAAGAGGTGTACCATGCAGGATTTTCAAACACATTGCGTTGGATAACGGCAGGAGTGATGGTGTCATACCAGCCCATGCCGATATAAGAGGTGTAAATCTTGTTTAGAGAGGCCAACCCTGCAATGTGTTCGGCGAATTCGCGTTCGGTCATCGGGGCTGCCAATGCCAATGGTTCTTTCAAACGAATTTTAGACGGAATAGTCTTGTTAATCAGTTCATCAAGGCTTTTCACGCCTATTTTCTCCAACATAGCGGGAAGGTCTGCTTCCTGAATACCGATATGTCGGTCGGCTAATAAATCTGTTTTCATGGTTTAATAATAGGTTTATATTTTTAATATCGTATTTGCTGTCCACAGGTCATTCCGAGTCGGTTTTCCGGTATTCGGAGTAATTTCCGGAACAGCAGGATTTATCTTCTCTTTATCTGAAGAAAGGATTGTTTTTCTTCTCGATTCCAATAGTGGTCGGGTCGCCGTGTCCGGGGTAAACTGTAGTATCGCCGGGCAGAACGAACAAACGGCTGCAAATATGTTCACGCAACTCGTCGAAGTTTCCTCCGGTGAGGTCTGCACGGCCGATGCTTCCCTGAAACAACACGTCGCCGCTAAACAGACAGTTCTCTTCTTTGCAGTAATAAACGATGCTGCCGGGGGAATGACCGGGTACGTGGATTGCTTCCAACTTGGTGTTTCCGAAGGTGATGACATCTCCGTCGCATACATATTTTCCTAGTGGAACAGGTGGTTCGGGCAATTGGAAACCGAACATCCGTGCTTGTGCATCTGCTTGGTTCAGCCAAAATTCGTCTGCTTGGTTGGCTTCCGCCTTTAAACCATATTCTTTCAGCAGAAAAGGATTACCGAAAATGTGGTCTAAATGCAGATGTGTGTTCAGCAGATGTTTCACGTTCAGTCCGTTGTCATCGATATATTTCTTCAATGCCTGCTTCTCTTCTTCGTAAAAACAGCCTGCGTCGATGATAACCGCTTCCTTTGTCTCGTCCGATAGTATATAACAGTTTACCGGAAACATGTTGAACTCGAATCTCTTTATTCTCATGGCGCTTTAATCTATTATAATTTAACCGTTGATGGTAACGTAAACTACTTTCTTGGTCTCAAAAAAATCTTCGTCGAATTCCTCTTTCAAGTCATATATCACAGTTTTGTGCTTCACAGGCATTGTTTCCTGTCTCAATTCTCCTCCTTTCAGGCAAATCAGTCCGTTGGGAAGCGCATTGTGTTGCTCTTGTGAGATGTTCTTGCGGATTATTTTTATCAAATCTCCCAAAGGCATGACTGCGCGGCTTACGACGAAATCGAATTTATCTTTTTCTTCTTCGGCACGACAATGGCGGAAAGTGACATTGGTCAGTCCGATGGCACCAGCCACTTCGGTCGCTACTTTTACTTTCTTTCCGATACTGTCTACCAAATGAAAGTTAGTTTCGGGAAAGAGGATAGCCAAAGGAATGCCCGGAAAACCGCCGCCTGTACCGAGGTCCATAACGTGTGTGCCGGGAGTGAAGTTTATCACTTTGGCAATGCCCAACGAATGGAGTACGTGGTGTTCGTAAAGGTTGGTAATGTCTTTACGTGAAATCACGTTGATTTTGCTGTTCCAATCGGTATATAAATCATACAGGGCGGCAAATTGTTCTTTTTGCTTCTCTGTGAGGCGGGGAAAGTATTTCAATATTAATTCCATTCTGTTTCTTAGTTGTTGGTTTGATGTATCATGTATTTTTCTATTTCTGCATACGGCAGTGAAAGAACAATGGTTCCCATTGCATAGGGAGCGATATCATATTTGTTGTATAAGAACGATGCTTCGTTTTTCTCCAACAGGAAATTGTCGGGCACATACATATTGGTTGAATTCAGTATTCCTTCATTTTGCAGGTCTTCCAAGGATTGAATATTGCTGTTATCCAGTTTGGTTGCCATTTCTTTTATCAGTTTTTCCAGCAACATTTTACTCATTGGAGTTTCCGAACCAGCCATAAATACATCTTTCAACGTCAGTCGTTTACCGGTATTCTTGTCAAAGTTTAGCCAGTTTTCCCATTGGTTGGGATGTGCTCCTCCCGAATATTCGAAAGTGACAGCTGTATAATTCAGAACACCTTCTTTGCCATCTTTGAATTGAGTGGTTAGGCTGTATTCGTAATTGTACCACGAAGGGAGTTCGTCTTTTGAGGTACCGTTCTTGACATCTTCCTTATATAAATCCGCTACGCTGTTACGGTATTCGCGTACATACACATTCTTAAACGAGTCTATAGCAGCCTGCGGTTCCATTTCGGCATACTTTTTTCCTAAAATAGTGGACTGGACAGTGTGATTAATTTTATGTGCAATGGTGTCATTGCCATTTTCTTCTGCTAAATAAGCGTAATCAATAGTCATTTTGCAGGTAGGAGAGGTTGTATTATCTTCCAAATGTACATCCTCTTTCAGATTTATATATTCTATCGTACTGCTATCAATTTGTTTTTGTCCGTTACATCCTGACAATAAAAAGCAGGAGACAATACATGTTGTAGCAACAGACATCATTATATTTCGTCTTTTCATGTCTTTTTGTTAATTAATATGGGTACTCTGTCTAAACTTTCTCCACAAATATAGAATAACTTCGTGAATTGTCCTCTTAAAAAACGAAAATATATTTGTCTTTTGGCAACTGAGTTGCATGAACTTTTTCCTAAATTTGTCCGTTGAATGATAGATAGGAAAAAAGAAAAAGATATATGAGCAAGATTACAAAGAAAGTATATCCCGTCATGGGGATGCATTGTGCGGCGTGTGCCAATAATGTAGAAAAAATAGTAAAGAAACAAGAAGGAGTAGAGGATGCATCGGTTAATCTGGCTGCTGCCGTTCTGACTGTGGATTTCAATTCTGATGTCGTTTCACCGGAACAGTTGAAGGATGCAGTGATGAAAATCGGTTTCGATTTGATAATCGATGAAGACAATTCTATGGAAGAACAGGAAGAAGCAGAACATTCCTATTATGAACAACTACAGCGAAAGACTGTAGTGGCGTGGATATTTGCTTTGCCGGTAGCTTTTATGGGAATGTTTTTTATGGATTTTCCGGGCATAAACTGGTGGATGCTTGTGTTGTCATTACCTGTGCTGTTTTATTCCGGACATGCTTTTTATGTTAACGCATGGAAGCAAGCTAAACATTTTACCAGTAATATGGATACTTTAGTGGCACTGAGTACTTCTATCGCTTTCTTGTTTAGTCTGTTTAATACACTCTATCCTCAGTTCTGGTATGAGCAAGGATTGGAGCCTCATGTATATTATGAAGCTGCAACAGTGATTATTGCTTTTGTACTTGTAGGAAAGCTGATGGAAGAAAAAGCAAAAGGAAAAACTTCTATGGCGATTCGTAAATTAATGGGGTTGCAACCGAAGACGGCCCGTATTCTGCGCGATGGTAAAGAAGAGGATATTCTTATTTCTGAATTAAAGAAGGGTGATAAGGTAAGTGTACGTCCGGGCGAACGTGTTCCGGTGGATGGACTTATTGTAGAAGGAGATACTTTTATAGATGAGAGTATGATAAGCGGTGAACCCATTCCGGTAGAAAAAAAGTTGAATGATAAAGTGCTTGCCGGTACGATAAACCAAAATGGTGCTTTTGTTATGAGTGCAGAGAAGGTGGGAAGAGAAACGGTACTGGCACAGATTATCCGCATGGTGCAGGAAGCACAAGGTTCAAAGGCTCCCGTACAACGCATTGTAGATAAGGTTACTGCTGTTTTTGTACCGACGGTACTGGCAATAGCTATTCTTACTTTTATGGTTTGGATGATAGTGGGTGGGGTGGATGATTTCTCTTATGCGATGCTCTCAGCTGTCTCTGTATTGGTTATCGCCTGTCCCTGTGCTTTAGGATTAGCTACGCCTACTGCTTTGATGGTTGGTATAGGTAAAGGAGCTGAAGCTCATATTCTGATTAAAGATGCTGTGGCGTTGGAGCAGATGCGAAAGGTGGATACGGTAGTACTTGATAAAACCGGAACTGTAACAGAAGGTCGTCCGACAGTGACAGGTTGGTTGCATGATGCCGGTTGGGTAAACGAGCATAAAGGTATTTTGTATGCAGCGGAATTGAAATCCGAACATCCGTTGGCACTTGCTATTGTAGAGGAATTGAAGAAGGATGGCAATAAGCCTGCCATTATAGATTCTTTCGAAAGTCGTACGGGGCGCGGTATTGTTGTGACTCGCGGAGGTAAGACATATTGGGCAGGCAGTCATCGTCTGTTAAATGATTTCGGCGCAAAAGTATCCGACCTGCTGAAAAGTATGGTGGAAGAATACGAGCGTAGTGGCAAGAGTTTGGTTTACTTTGGCGAGGAAAGTACGTTGTTGGCCGTTATTGTCATAAGCGATAAGGTGAAGCCGACATCTATTCAGGCAGTGAAACAGATGCAGGCAGAAGGCAAGTATGTCGTGTTACTGACAGGTGACGGACATCTGACAGCACAAAATGTGGCGGGAGAAATTAATGCCAATCGTTTTATAGCCGAAGCTTTGCCTGATGATAAAGAAAATGTGATTAAAGAACTACAGCGTGAGGGCAGGGTGGTTGCCATGGTCGGTGACGGAATCAATGATTCGCAGGCCTTGGCCCGTGCCGACGTGAGTATTGCGATGGGTAAGGGTACGGATATTGCAATGGATGTAGCAATGGTTACATTAATGACCTCAGATTTGCTGTTGCTCCCAAAGGCGTTTAAATTATCTCGTAAAACAGTAAGGCTGATACATCAGAATCTTTTCTGGGCATTTATATACAATTTGATTGGTATTCCTATTGCAGCAGGTATCCTGTTTCCGATGTATGGCATCTTATTGAATCCGATGATTGCCAGTGCTGCCATGGCTTGCAGTTCGGTTAGTGTGGTGTTAAATAGTTTAAGCCTAAATTGGCGGAAACTGTAAACTGTTTTTTTATTATGAGGCTGTCCAAAAAGCTAGACTGCTTTGTTATTTCGGACAATGTGAAGAATGACAGAGCAGAGAAAGGTAGTGCAATATACCTTTGGCGACAGTCTCATAATAAAACAATAAATAAATCAATCAGTAAGGTGTCGTTCGTCCTCTTTGTACTTCTATACGGATACCGAAATTACCATTCTCCGATTTCATCTCGAAAGCACCGTTAAAGTTATTCTTTTCCCACGGCAGTGCACTTGGGTTTCTAACTTTATTACCATCCGCATCATATTCTCCATAGGTTGTTATTTTCCATCCGTTTTTGAGTTTGAAAGTAGCACTTTGCAGGGTAGGAGGCATAGGGCCGAAACCATAAGCTCCGAATCCATACATTCCGAAGCCGGAATATCCACGTGAGAATATTGTAGCATTTTCTTTTCCGTAAGTGATATTCGGGTCAAGCTGAAACAGTTTATAATAATCTTTGGAGCTTTTCACACTGTGGGCATCATAAGTGAGCTGTGGAGGTATCAGACGCATGGGGGTTGCTATTTTCATCCCCATATCCAGAATAAAACCGTCATCATATATTTTGTAATTATCCATAGATATGCCGTGGATGGTGTCGGTCGGTACTTCCGACTGTGCAGAGGCCGCCAAAGATAGTAAATACAATGAGACGGATAATATAAACTTTTTCATAATTCATAAACATTCTGTTGTGACAAAGATAATTCTTCTTTCTGTAATCCTGTAGACACTTTCGTAATTTTTAGGAATAAATAGTTGTGTTATTCCCTTTGTTGTATCTCCTCTTTGTAGAGTCTTTCAAAGATGCTTCTTAATTTGTTCTCATCTGTCAATATAGCACGCAACTTTTCCAACTGGTAGGCATTGGAAGATTGGGGTATCCATAATTTTAGGTATCCTCCGTAGGCATATTTGCTTCGCAGGTGGGCAACGGCACGCTCGTATTGTGCTTCTTCGTCCAGTTCGGGATAGTTGGATAAACCATATTGGATGGCACGGCGCAGACTCACCTCGGGATTGATAATCCGGTCGGCTTCTGCCACAATTTTCCCATACATACTTCGAGGAGCCTGTTTGTTTGACGCACGATGGTCTTCCACGGCTTCTTTCATGGTTTGTAGTTGTGCTTCACTAAACCATTTCCGTAGTTTTTCGTCGGCTGCCAGAATCTTTCCCGAAATCAGGTGATGGAATTCCCGCCCTTCGCATAAGCCCAAATCATGGTAGGCTGCAATGGTATATACCATGGTGGGCTCTACTTCATAATATTGTGCCAGCTTCATGCTTTCTTCTATTACTTTTTCGGCATGATTCAGACGATGAGCCTTGTCAAAAGTCGCATATTGGGGAAGAATGTTTATTTCGATATATTCACGTAGGTCTGTTGGTATTTCTTTATTGGATAATGCCATATTCTTTAGCTTGTTTAGTTGCAAATATACGATAAATATCTTTTCTTTGCAGAAAATAATGAATGCTTATGTGTGTTACTTTATCTACTGCTGATGATTTTGAAGAACTTACCGAGCTGTGGGAAGCGTCGGTGCGTGCTACTCATCATTTTATCCCCGAACAATATATTCTGAAGCTCAAACCGTTGGTGTGGAGTGTTTATCTTCGTAGTATGCCTGTTTACACGGTGCGAGGACCGGAACGGATAGAAGGCTTCATGGGGATAAACGGTGATATGCTGGAGATGCTTTTTGTGCACCCTCAAGCTATGGGAAAGGGAGTGGGGAAGAAATTACTGAAGTATGCCATTAATTCTTGTCGCGTGCGTTATGTTGATGTAAATGAACAGAATGAACAGGCTTATGGCTTTTACCGTCACTTAGGATTTAAGGTGATAGGCAGAGATGCTACTGACGCGTCAGGTGAACCGTATCCTATATTACATTTAAAATTAAAGGAAAACATGAAAATAGAAAATTGGGGAACAGTACCTTATTCCGAGGCTTGGGAAAGGCAGACTGTGCTTTTCAATGCATTGGTGGAAGCAAAGCAGGAAGGAAAACCATACGAGAACAGAATCATTTTTGTGGAACATCCACATGTTTATACGTTGGGGAAGAGCGGAAAGGATGCGAATATGTTGTTGGGTGAGGCACAACTGCAAGCCATTGGTGCAACGCTTTATCATATCGACAGGGGGGGAGATATTACCTATCATGGTCCCGGACAACTGGTTTGTTACCCTATTTTGAATCTGGAAGATTATCATTTGGGTTTAAAAGAATACATTCATGTATTGGAGGAAGCGGTGATTCAGGTTTGTGCTTCGTATGGTATAGAAGCCGGCAGAGTAAAAGGAGCGACAGGCGTATGGCTTGCCATCGGAACTCCCCGGGAACGGAAGATTTGTGCTATGGGGGTGCGTAGCAGTCATTTCGTTACGATGCATGGACTGGCATTGAATGTCAATACGGACTTGCGTTATTTTGGGTATATCAATCCATGCGGATTTATAAATAAGGGAGTGACTTCTTTGCAGAAGGAATTGGGCAAAGAAGTTCCGATGGAGGAAGTCATAGAACGTCTGAAGCAGGCATTGTGCACGCTGTTATCATAATGTGTCAAAAGTGTAGTAACATTTTAAGAGTAGCGCTTCGGATAGCGGAGTATGATACTCAGCAGGGCAAATATTCCGATGGTAACCGGATAGTATAAATACTCGATTACGCTCAATGGTGACAATGCTGCCAGTTTGGAAGCTATTAACATTTGTGCTCCATAAGGAATAATTCCCTGGATGACACACGAGAAAGTATCCAATATGCTTGCACTTTTGCGCTTATCCACTCTGTAGCGGGTAGCTATGTCGTTTGCCAACGGTCCTACAGTGATGATAGCTATTGTATTGTTTGCCGTACAGAAATTGGCAATACTCACTAATGTTGCAATGCATAATTCTGCACCTCGTTTGCTATTTACGTGTTTGGTGAGTTTTTGGATAATATAATCCACCCCACCGTTAAAACGAATCAGTTCCAGCATACCGCCTGCCATGAGTGTGATGATAATTAAATCACCCATTCCTGTGATACCTGTTCCCAGAGAACCAAACCAATCGAAGAAATTGATGCTTCCGGTCAGTATTCCGATGATTCCTGTGGCGGCAATTCCCAAAATGAGCACTAGGGTCACATTCATACCGGCAATGGCTGTTCCCAGCACCACCAGATATGGGGTAACTTTTACCCATTCCACCGACTGTATTTGGGGAGTAGTCATAATATCCATTCCTCTGAAGATATAATAGCTGAATACAATCAATGCTGCCGGCAAAGCAATCATAAAGTTTACCCGAAATTTATCACGCATGGCACACCCTTGGGTACGTGTGGCTGCAATGGTAGTATCCGAAATAAAAGAAAGATTATCGCCGAAAAAGGCACCTCCCACCACAATACCTACCATAAAAGCCAGGTTCATGTCTGTTTTTTCGGCAATGCCTACCACTACGGGAACTAATGCTACAATAGTCCCTACTGAGGTTCCGATAGAAATGGATATAAAGCAGGCTGCTAAAAAGACACCTGCCAATAAGAGGTTGTCAGGCAATAAATGGAGCGTCATATTAACAGTTGCATCGATGGCGCCTATGTCTTTTGCACTTTGGGCGAAAGCGCCTGCCAGAATAAAAATCCATATCATTAACATGATGTTTTTATTGGCTGCACCAATGGAGTACTGCAACATTCGCTCGTTCAGGCTCAGTCCTTTGGTGATGCAGATGGCATATACCGAGGAAATCATGAATGCAACAGTTATGGGAACTTTATAAAAATCATCTACAATGATAGAGGTTACCAAATAAAGACACAGAAATACCAGTAACGGACTAAGTGCCCATAGACTGGGTTTATTGGTTATAGGGGTTAATTTTTCACCGTTCATGAATTTCTATTTTTATAAATGGGGTGCAAAGTTACAAAAAAGACTGTTCTATACCTCGTCAGCGGAATTAATTTATCCTTTTTTGGGTTACTCTTTCCCCATTTATATCTCCATTCGGAACGATTGAAACATCACTTACGGTAATTTGAATATATTGTTCCCTATATGTCAATTGTCAGATTTATTTTTTATAGGCATCCAAATAGAAATCTATATTTTCTATCGTCAGCAAGGTAATGGGCATATAGTTGCACTGCTTCACTTCTTTTTTGAAAATGAGATGATTACAAAGGCTTTCCACACCACTGTATCCCTGAACGGACGGCTGCTGTGCTATTAAAAAATCCACAGCTCCTTCTTTCAGGCAATATACATTACGGCTCAGCAGGTCATATCCCATCAACTTAAAGTCTTTTTTGTTGTGCTTTAATAAATATTCACCTACAATGTATACTTTGGAGTTGAATGTGATGCCGCAATTGATTTGAGGATGTTCATTAAAGAAGTGTTGCAGCAGTATCTCGTCCTCGTCGGGGCGTTTGGCGTAGAGGTTTAATTCAACAATCCGGCAATCGGGGAAATGCTCCTGCATATATTTTCTGAACCCTTTCTCTCGATTTTCCTGTTGGTTAGAACCTAATCGTCCTTCATTAATCTGGCGGAACACGACAATTTCTTTCGGCTTTTCTCCCAGCATCATTGCCATGCGTGCGGCAAAATACCCGCTTTGTTCGGATTTCTGTCCGAAGAAGGCTAATGGCCGGAGGCTGGGTACATTGGAATCGATGAAGATGTAAGGGATTTCTTTCTTTTGCAGCTGCTCAATAAATTGTGACGTAATTTCGGGAATGGTGGGCGCCACCAAAACTCCGTCTACTTCCCGGGCCAATATTTCTTTGCCGGAATTTGTGAAAGAGGCATACTCGTATTGATCATAATAGGAGATAGAGAGCGTGATATGGAAATCGGAAAAGGTTTCCACTGCACGTTTTATGCCGGCTTCCACGTCAGTCCAATACTCTCCCTCCTTATGCTGGGGAAACAGACAGACAAACTGATATTTCTTGTTTGAAGCTAATGCACTGGCATACATATTGGGTTGATAGTCCAGTTGTTTCAAAATTTCTTCCACTCTCTTCCGGCTGGTTTCCGAAACTCCGGTGCGGCCATGCAACACACGGTCTACTGTGCCAACCGATACGTCCGCTAAGCGGGCAATATCTTTAATTCTGATTCTTTCGGGCAGTTTATTCATATACCTTATTATATATAGTGTATTCGGATACACTAATAAATTACTTTTTTCATCTACAAATATATAACAATTTTTGGTTTTAAAAAAATAAATAGTACCTTTGTGCACGCACACGAATAAAATATCCGGGTAGAAGATAGAGCGAAGATATTAAAGTCTTGGCAATTATCGGACAGGAGAACAGTGTTTTGGTAATTTGTAAAATGAAACGAATAGATAAATAACAATTTAAAATCATGTAATTATGGGAAAAATAGTAACCTTAGGTGAAATCATGTTGAGGCTCTCAACTCCGGGAAACACACGCTTTGTACAGTCTGATTCATTTGATGTAGTTTATGGCGGTGGTGAAGCAAACGTGGCAGTGAGCTGCGCCAACTATGGTCATGAAGCTTATTTTGTGACAAAATTGCCGAAGCATGAAATTGGTCAGTCTGCTGTCAATGCTTTGCGTAAATACGGTGTGAAGACTGATTTCATTACTCGTGGTGGCGACCGCGTGGGTATCTATTATTTGGAAACGGGAGCGTCAATGCGTCCCAGCAAGGTTATTTATGACCGTGCACATTCGGCTATCTCAGAGGCCGACCCCACTGATTTTGATTTCGATGCTATTATGGAAGGTGCCGACTGGTTTCATTGGTCAGGTATTACTCCCGCCATTTCCGACAAGGCTGCCGAGTTGACCCGATTGGCTTTTGAAGCCGCCAAACGTCATGGTGTGACGGTTTCCGTAGACCTTAACTTCCGCAAAAAACTGTGGACAAAAGAAAAGGCACAGTCTGTCATGAAACCGTTGATGAAGTATGTAGATGTATGTATCGGCAATGAAGAAGATGCGGAACTTTGCCTGGGTTTCAAACCGGAAGCAAATGTAGAAGCCGGCGAAACGAATGCCGAAGGGTATAAAGGTATCTTCAAAGCAATGGCGCAGGAGTTTGGATTCAAATATGTTATTTCAACCTTGCGTGAGTCGTTTTCTGCTTCTCACAACGGTTGGAAAGCAATGATTTATAATGGTGAGGAATTTTATGAATCAAAACGTTATGACATCAATCCCATTATTGATCGTGTGGGTGGTGGCGATTCATTCTCGGGAGGCATCATTCATGGATTGCTGACAAAACCCAACCAAGGTGCGGCTTTGGAATTTGCTGTTGCTGCTTCTGCTTTGAAGCACACCATCAATGGGGACTTCAATCTGGTTTCTGCCGAAGAAGTAGAAGCATTGGCAGGCGGTGATGCCAGCGGACGTGTTCAGCGATAAGAAGTTATAATTTAATTTGTAAGATAGTAAGAGATGGCAAGATTTGATAAGATAGCCGTATTGAACAAGATTGGTTCTACCGGCATGGTTCCTGTGTTCTACCATAAAGATGCAGAAGTGGCAAAGAAAGTGGTAAAAGCCTGTTATGAAGGCGGTGTTCGTGCGTTTGAATTCACTAATCGCGGTGATTTTGCTCACGAAGTATTTGCCGAGGTAGTGAAATATGCAGCTAAGGAGTGTCCCGAAATGGCAATGGGGGTCGGCTCGGTAGTCGATTCTGCTACGGCAGCACTGTATCTTCAGTTAGGGGCAAATTTCGTTGTCGGTCCGTTGTTCAATCCTGAGATAGCCAAGATTTGCAACCGCCGTTTGGTGGCTTATACTCCGGGATGTGGAAGCGTGTCTGAGGTGGGGTTTGCACAAGAAGCAGGCTGCGACCTTTGCAAACTGTTCCCCGGTGATGTACTTGGTCCGAAGTTGGTAAAAGGTCTGCTGGCACCGATGCCTTGGTCTAAACTGATGGTGACCGGTGGGGTAGAACCTACTCAGGAAAATCTTACTTCATGGATTAAGGCAGGTGTTTTCTGCGTAGGTATGGGCTCTAAGCTTTTCCCGAAAGACAAAGTGGAAGCGGAAGATTGGGCTTATGTGACTGCAAAATGTAAAGAAGCTTTGGGATACATCGCCGAAGCTCGTACTAATAAATAACAGGTGCGTCAAAAGTAAGTTGGCCTGTCATTTTGTTTAAAGGTGTGTATAAAAAAGGGGTAAAAGCCATCGCAGACTGAGTTTGCGGTGGCTTTTCGTTTAAAATATCAATGAAAAGATTGGCGGATAAACGATAATTTCGTTCTTTTGCCTAATATTTAGAAATAGAATTAAGAACCATTAACAACTTACATGAAAATGAAAAAGACTTTGATGAAACTGGCAGTTGTACTGTTGTGTATGACCTGCTCTGTACCTGCAATGGCACAGTTCAATTTGAAAAAAGCCGTAGGTGGCGCTGTGAAAGCTGCAAAGGCAGTTACGCTGACCGATGAGCAGATGAGAGAATATGTAAAAGAATATATTGACTGGATGGACAAGCACAATCAGGTATGTGCCGATGATGATCCATACACAGTCCGTTTGAAAAAGCTGACCGAAGGCTTGAATGAAGTGGAAGGCATTCCTTTGAATTTCAAGGTATACTATGTGATTGATGTGAATGCGTTTGCATGTGCTGATGGCAGTGTCCGTATTTTTTCTTCTCTGATGGACATCATGAGTGATGAAGAGTTGTTGGGTGTAATCGGTCACGAAGTAGGGCACGTGGCTCACAAAGATTCCAAGAACGGTTTCCGTACTGCGTTGCTGACTTCAGCTCTGAAAGACGGCATTTCTTCGCAAGGTGGTAAGGCTGCTGCACTTACAGAATCTCAGTTGGGTGATTTGGGCGAAGCATTGGTTAATGCCACTTATTCACAAAAACAGGAGCGTGAGGCTGATGATTATGGTTATGAGTTCCTGAAGAAAGCAGGGAAAAATCCGTGGGCGATGGCTTTGTCTTTCCAAAAGTTGAAACAGTTGCAGGAAGAAGCCGGTGCACAGAAAAGCAGCAAGCTGAATCAGTTATTCTCTACTCATCCTGATCTTGATGCCCGCATCAAGCGTATGGAGGAAAGAGCGACCGGAGAAGGTATCGAAAAGCCGGAGAATAAAGCACCGGAGGCAGCCCGATAAGACCGGTCATAACCTGAAATATAATATATGATATAATACAGGCGAAAGGCAGAAAGTGTTTCATGCCTATTATTTTATCATCCTGAACGCAGTGAAGAATCTGATAACACAAAGTAAATGTTATCAGATTCTTCATTTCATTCAGGGTGGCAGAGCTAAATGATAGCATTAGCAACCGTTTGAACATGCCCCCCGGATACGCCGGGAGCAAACTATTTCTTCAACCACTTATCCAGCCAGCTAAAGAATGTACGTTGCCACAACACTCCGTTCTGGGGTTTCAATACCCAGTGGTTTTCGTCCGGGTAGAGCAATAGCTCGGCAGGAACTCCGCGAAGCACTGCCGCATTAAAGGCAGACATACCTTGTGAGGCTAAGATGCGGTAGTCCTTTTCACCGTGGATACACAGGATGGGAGTATCCCATTTATCAACAAAACGGTGGGGTGAGTTGGCGAACGTGCGTTGTGCCGTTGCATTATCCTTGTCCCAGTATGCGCCACCCATATCCCAGTTGGCGAACCACATTTCTTCTGTTTCCAGATATTGCTGTTCTATATTAAAGATACCATCGTGTGCGATGAACGCTTTAAAGCGCTTGTCATGGTGACCTGCCAGCCAATAGACTGAGTATCCTCCGAAGCTGGCGCCCACACATCCCAGACGGTCTGTGTCCACATAAGGTTCTTTCGAGATATCATCGATGGCCGACAGGTAGTCTTTCATACATTGGCCTCCGTAATCGCCACTGATTTGTTCCAACCATTCCATACCGAATCCGGGCAGACCGCGACGGTTGGGGGCAATGATGATATAATCGTTGGCTGCCATTATCTGGAAGTTCCAACGATAGCTCCAGAACTGGCTGACAGGGCTTTGCGGACCGCCTTCGCAGAATAGCAAGGTGGGGTACTTCTTGTTCGGGTCAAAGTTGGTAGGATAGATTACCCATGAAAGCATTTGCTTGCCATCGGTGGTCTTGGTCCATCTTTCTTCCACTTTACCTAATTTCAGCTGATTGAAGATGTGGTCATTCTCATGTGAAATCTGAGCCAACCGTCCGTCGGCAGGAGTGAGGGTATAGATTTCATCGGCTGCACTGATGGAATGACGTTTGGTAATCACCTTATCGCCTGCCATCGCCACCGAACCGTAATCGTACATACCGTCGGTCAGTTTCTTCACTTCGCCGTTCAGGTTTGTACTGTATATCATGCTGGTACCATGCCATACACCGACAAAGTACAGGCTTTGGGAATTATTGTTCCAGCAATAGTCGTCTACACCCGATTCGAAACTCTCGGTAATATAAGTCTTCTTTTTGCTGCCCAAATCCATCACACAAAGGCGGTTTCGGTCACTTTCATATCCGTCGCGCTCCATGCTTTGCCATGCGATGTACTTGCCGTCGGGTGAGAATTTGGGATTGATGTCATAACCTTTGTTCTCGTCCTTTACAGTCAGTTGGACTGCTTGTGGGGTAGCACCGTCCATTGCATTGGTCATGGTAGCAGGTATGCTGCTTTCAGTATAGTCCTTGCATAAATTCTCGGTCTTTTTGCTTTCCAAATCATAAAGGTAGATATCCGAATCGGTAGAGACGGCATAAGCCAGTCCTTGTTTCTTACGGCTGGTATAGGCTATTTGTTTAGAGTCGCTGCTCCATGCCAGTTGCTCGATGCCGCCGAATGGTTTCATCGGAGCCTCAAACGGCTCGCCTTCCATAATGTCGGTGGCCGTTCCCATCATGTTGCCGTCAAAGTCGGCTACAAAGGGATGCGGAATCGTTTCCACCCATTCATCCCAATGCTTGTACATCAGGTCGTTAACAATGATACCGCTGGCTTTGGGCAGGTCAGGATAGAGGTCTGCGGTGCGCTGACCATATTTCACTTGCGAGATGAAAAGAATTTTTTTGCCATCCGGTGAGAAAGAGAATCCTTCTATGTCTCCTTTAAAGTCGGAGATGATGCGGCGTTCCGAGCCGTCAGGATTCATTTCCCAAATTTGGCTGCCGCCACTTTCATTGCACAGAAATGCAATCTTGGTTCCCCCTTTTATCCATTGGGGCTCTCCTTCGTTCCAAGATGTTCGGGTAAGCAGGGTGTTGTTTTGTCCATCGGCATCCATTACATAAATCACCCGGTGGCTTTTGTTTTCAGGAACACTGTAATATGCTACAGTGTAGGCTATCTTCTTGCCGTCGGGTGATACACTCAGGCTGCCTATACGTCCCATTGCCCATAGTGCTTCGGGAGTGAGGCGACCGTCTTTGATGGTAATTTCTTGTTTGCCGATAATGGGCTCGTAGCCCTGTCCTTCCTGTTTTATATCGGTGCAGGAAGAAGCCAGCATAAGTGCCGCTGCCATGATGGTTGCGCTTGATTTATTCATACTTAAAAGCTGTTTTTTGATGATTAAATGATTGCAAAAATACACATAAAAGCCGGTGAAGTGAAATGTTCTTGCATATTTGTTATTTTCTTTGTTTGCTTTAGAGCATGCTGTTGGTGTATTTTGTGCGTTTGTATGGCTATTTATTATTTCGCTTCACATAAATCATTCCGTTTCTTTTTCCTTCCGTTGTGATGCCGTTGGCGGGGTCTTCTCTCAATCGTTTCAGTTCGAGAGTGGCGCTTGTCTTGCGCAGTCCGGTCAGCTTCATATAGTCCGCCACGCGCATGAAGTGATTTTCGTCCAGATATTTCAAGGCTAGTGTGATACGTTCTTCCGGCGAGTAGGGCGAATGGTGGATGCGGCTTACCCCGGCACGCTTCAATTCACAATGCCGGGCGGTTTCCTTTATCAAATCTTTGCTGGCGCGGAAGTTTACTCCATTCACCATAATGCTTCGCGCGTTTCGTTTTTGTTCGTCACCGTCCAATGTGTCTGTTTCTTTGCCTTCGGCTATTCCCAAAGTGGGTTTGAATGTTCCCACACCGTCTATGCTCACGCTGTATCCCTGTGCCATATAGTAAGCCAGTTCATCGGCAAGAGTGGTAAGTACATGCAGTACATTTCCTTCGCTCAGTCCTGACCCCGGACGTGCCAACTTGCTGACAAATTCCCGGGCATTGATGTTGTGATAGGTTTTCATGCGATAAAATACCCGCTGTTCGCCTGAGCCGTCCAGGTCACTCATTTCCTGTTTGATGTATTCAGCCATAATTGTCTGTATAAAGTTGATATTAATAGTATCCAATGTCTTTGGATACCATATACAAAGTTACTATATGCCTGATGTATATCCTAATTTTTATCATTGATTTACAGGTTGATGCCGTTGATTTGTGGATTAGTGCTTGTGATTTATAGATTAGTGGCGATAATCCGGTTGTCTATCAGTAAGCTTCGCGGTTTGTGATGGCATGAGGGAGGCTTTGCAAGGGGAGGTAAAAGAGTATGAGACGGCGTGGTGGGGGATTTCAACTAGTGCATAGGCACCTTATCGGGTTGGCGTATCAAAAAGAAAAAGAGGGACGGCCAAATCTCTTTGAGAAATGGTCGTCCCCCTTGATAATTATTTATTTAAAGAAATAGAATATTGCGGAGTCTTATTTTTTTCCTTTGTTCATTCTTTCCTGTTGCAGGCGTTCTTGCTCTTTCTGCAATGCTTCGAGCTTGGCCATCAGACCACCGCCGGCTTTACCGCCGTTTTTCTGTTTCTTCTTTTCCTTGTTGGCTTCCAACTGTGCAAGAAGTTTCTTCTCATCAGTTGTCTTGCGCAGGAAGACCATAGTCAGGATACCTATCAAACCGGAGATGAAGTAATAATAGTTCAGACCGGAAGAGTAGCCGTTGAAAATAAAGATAAACATCACAGGCATGATATACATCATCAGTTTCATACCCGGCATTTGCTGCTGGCCGGTGTCTTGTTGCTTCATGGTGTACATTGTGTTCAGGATGTTAGTAATGCTGAACAGCAAACAGAACAGACTCAAGTGATTGCCCAACAAAGGAATAGTGGTGCTCCAATGAATAATGTCATCGTAGGTAGACATGTCGGGAGCCCATAAGAAACTCTGCTGGCGCAGTTCAATAGCGTTTGGCACGAAGAAGAACAACGCCATGAATACCGGCATCTGAATCAGCATCGGCAGACAGCCACCCATCGGACTGACACCATACTTGCTGTAAAGTGCCATGGTTTCCTGTTGTTTCTTCAGCGCATCTTCCTTTTTGGGATATTTGGCATTGATTTCATTGATATATGGCTTTAATACGCGCATCTTGGCAGATGACATATATGACTTGTGGGTAGCCGGATACACCAATGCTTTTACGATAATGGTCATTAACAGTAGCACTATACCCATGCTCAGTCCCCAACCGGACAACCAGTCGAACAAGGGGATGGTAAACCAGCGGTTAATCCATCGGATAATTGGCCAACCCAAATATACCAGATCTTCCAGTTCCAGGTCTTTTTGCGAAAGGCTCAAGTCATTGCTTGCCAGCAGTGTCTTGAAATGGTTGGGACCGAAATAGAACTGCATATTGGTAGCCTGTTTTCCCGTGGGGTCAAAGAATGTGGTCATGTCTGCGGTATAGTTCTTCATATATCCGCTTCCCTCTTTTAGGGGAGTAGAGACCAGTGAAGCCTTGTCGAAGTCCTGATCGGCAATCAATACGCTTGAGAAGAACTGGTTTTTGAAAGCAATCCAGTCCAAGCGGTCGGTCACTTCTTCTTTGGCATCTTTCATTTCGTTCAGGTAGTCCGAGCCTTTGTCCACCGGCTTGTAGGTGAGCGAAGTATAACGTTGCTCAAAGCTGAACCCTTTTTCTAATTGGCGTGCACGCTGATGCCAGTTGATGTTGACAGTGTTGGCTGCTGCTGGGAAGAAATTCTGCATTCCGTTGGCGCGGATGGAGAAGTTCACCACATAGGTATTGGGTAGCAGCTTGTAGTCGAAATCGATATAGCCTGCACCGTTGGTGGCCAGCCGCATCGTCACTGTACTGTCGGTCACATTGGTTGGTCGGAAGTAAAGGTCTTCGGTCAAAATGTTTTCGTTCTTTCCTTCGAAAGCGAAGTTCATGCCCGAGTCTTTTTCGTCAAACAGCTCCAAAGGCTTACCGTCCTGACCGTTATAATCTTTTAGCGTGGCGGCGCATACGCGTCCGCCTTTATTGGTAAATGTGATTTTCACCAAATCGTTTTCCAGTGTTGTCAACTGCTCCGTTCCCTGGCTCGCGCCATAGAACAGTGAGGTAGAGTCTGCCTGTATTGTATAGGCCGCACTCTGCTGTGCTGCCTGTTCTTGCATGGCAGCTTCTTTTTGGGCGATAGCCTGAATGGAACCCTGGTAGTGTTTTGCACGTGCCATTTCTTCCTGGCTGGGACGGTTGTAGATGCTGAAGCCTATCACAACTGCACCAATCAGGGCGAATCCCACTAAAGTGTTTTTGTCCATTTTTTCTTGTTTACCTTATTTATATTATAATTCTCGTTTTATCCTTTATTAATGGCTGCCTTGATAAATGACAGGAACAAAGGATGCGGTTTCAGTACAGTACTGCTGTATTCGGGGTGGAACTGCACTCCGATAAACCATTTCAGGGTAGGAATCTCAACGATTTCCACCAAGTCTGATTCGGGATTGATACCGACACACTTCATGCCCGCTTTCTCAAATTCCTGCTTGTAGTCATTGTTGAATTCATAGCGATGGCGGTGACGCTCCTGAATGTGTTCGCTCTTATAGGCTTCGAAAGTTTTGGAATTCTGGTCGAGCACACATTCGTAAGCTCCCAGACGCATCGTACCTCCCATGTTGGTGATAGCCTTCTGCTCTTCCATGATATCGATAACGTTGTGCGGAGTCTTTTCATCCATCTCGCGGCTGTTGGCATCGGCATATCCCAGTACATTGCGGGCAAATTCGATGGCAATGCACTGCATACCCAGGCAGATACCGAATGTGGGAACATTGTGTGTACGAGCGTATTTGATAGCTATAAACTTACCTTCGATACCACGCTGTCCGAAGCCCGGGCAGATAATGATACCGTCCATGTCTTTGATTTGCTCTTCCACATTTTCATTTGTCAGCTTCTCACTGTTGATGAAGTGGATGTCGGCCTTGCGGTCGTTGTATGTTGCTGCCTGTGACAATGCTTCAAGGATGGATTTATAAGCATCCTGCAAATCATATTTTCCCACTAAGCCTATTTTAACTTTTTCAGTAGCTTTGTGACGACGGTCGAGGAAATCCCTCCACGGACCGAGGGTAGGAGTCTCGCCTACGGGTAAGCCCATTTTCTGTAGGATGGTAACGTCCAGTCCTTGTTCCTGCATGCGCACCGGAACCTCATAAATAGTAGGCATATCCATGGATTGCACCACTGCATTCTCGTCTACATTGCAGAATAGAGCGACTTTCTTCTTCAGGTTAGTGCTCAATTCGTGTTCTGTGCGAAGTACCAAAATATCCGGTTGGATACCTACGGATTGCAATTCTTTTACAGAGTGCTGTGTCGGTTTTGTTTTCAGCTCACCGGCAGCAGCCAGATAAGGTACATATGTGAGGTGTACGCATAAAGCGTTACGTCCCATTTCCCATTTTAACTGACGGATACTTTCCAGGTAAGGCAAGGATTCGATATCACCTACCGTACCTCCGATTTCGGTGATTACGAAGTCAAATTTATTTTTAGTGCCTAATAATTTTACGTTGCGCTTAATTTCGTCAGTGATATGGGGAATAACCTGAATGGTCTTTCCCAGATAGTCGCCACGGCGTTCCTTGTCGATAACGCTCTTGTAGATGCGACCGGTTGTAATGTTGTTGGCTTTGGTTGTCTGGATTCCCAAGAAGCGTTCATAGTGTCCCAGGTCAAGATCGGCTTCGTGGCCGTCTACGGTTACATAACATTCACCGTGCTCGTATGGATTCAGAGTTCCCGGGTCGATGTTGATATACGGATCAAACTTTTGAATGGTAACATTGTAGCCTCTTGCTTGCAGCAATTTACCTATTGATGATGAAATAATACCTTTGCCCAATGAAGAGGCAACACCACCAGTTACGAAGATATACTTAGTTTCTCCCACTACTTAATATTTTTAAATGTTATTCTCTTGAATTATCGAAGTTGCAAAATTACAAAATCTTTTTCTGAATTTCCCGGTTGCACAACAAAAAAACGTAATAGAACGTTTAAAAAGTAACCGGCAGCGCTTTTTAAAAACTTCATCCGGTTTTAAAAAGTCATTGATATGGTTTTTAAAAGTACTTTTGTCTTTTGATATAAGGAAAATTAAGTGTACTTTTGCACCATTTAAGTGCCTTTTTACGCAAAAACGATAAAGAATATGAAAAGAAAACTGGCTTTACCCTTGATTTTGGCTTTGTTTTGCTCTGTAGCACCGGCGCAGAAGATAACAAAAGCGAAGGCAAGTCCTGCGGTAGCGGCATTTGCCGATTCTTTGGCTAATTTGAGAGCAGCTTATTATGCTTATTTTAGAATGTGGGATGACTTGGATGCTCCGGCTCCGCGTGTCCGCCGTGACCCGGCTTATTATAAATTGTTTGTTCCGCCTACTTATTATACCGCACCGGTAGAGCAGGCTTTCGAATTGAAGTGGTCGCCCGAAGAATATAATACTAAACACACGGCGGCAGATTCGGTTTATCGTGCCAAACAGGATTCTATTCGGTTGTTTACTGTGCCTGATTTGGAACGGTCGGCCAAGGTAGACCGTTGGGTGAATAAAATTCTTCTTAATTATTATATGCAGTATCCTGAGAGAGTGTTGGGTAATGAACTTTATCTGGCAGACTTGAAGCCTTTGGAAGACAGCCAGATTGTAATGAATCCACGTAAAGAGCATATTAAGAGCTTCTTACAACCGGAAAATCCGGTGGAGAGTGTGGATACGGAAAGTGATTTGGTGATTGTTCGTCCCAACTTCTGGAAATATAAAGGAAACGGATATGCTCAGTTTACACAGCATTATATTTCGGACAATTGGTATAAAGGTGGTGAAAGTACTAACTCTTTGCTCTCGGGCTTAGTGCTTGAAGCTAATTTTGATGACCGTCAGCGGCTGGAATTTGAAAATAAGCTGGAGATGAAGTTGGGATTCGTCACTGCCCCTTCTGATACGGTTCATAAATATAAGACAAACGCCGATTTGTTCCGTTTGAACAGTAAGCTCGGTGTGAAAGCATTCAAGAATTGGTATTATACATTGGCTGCCGAGTTCAAGACCCAGTTCTTTGCTAACTACAAAACCAATACGAACGACATGATTTCTAATTTCATGTCTCCGGCACAGCTTGATATAACCCTCGGTATGGACTTTAAGCAAAACAAGAAGAATTATACTTTGTCTTTGCTGACATCTCCGCTGGCATATACCTTTATGTATATCAGTAATGATAAAATTACCGATCCTGCTGCTTTTAATGTGGAGCCGGGGCACAGCACTGCGAACCTTATCGGTTCTAAATTTACGGGAAACCTCACTTGGACAATTATCCCGAGTATCGTATGGGAGTCTAAATTGGAATACTTTACTACTTATGATAAAGTAATTGCCAGTTGGGAAAACACATTCAACTTCGTGTTGAACCGTTATTTGTCGACGAAATTATTCGTTCATGCCCGCTATGATGATGGCGTGAAGTTGACGGAGGATAATAAGAGCTATTTCCAGTTGCAGGAATTGCTGAGTTTCGGTTTGAACTATACTTGGTAAATACGGTATTGTATCTTTTGTCATTTTGGATATTGTGAAGAATCTGCGCACATTACTTTGTGTCAGCAGATTCTTCTTTTTTGTTTCGGAATGACCAATAGCACTGCGCCGGGCCGATTAAAAGTGATGGTTATTCCTTTTCTCTTTATAATTTCTCTTCGAGCAAGGTTTGCACAATTCTTTCGGCAGCACGACCGTCCCAGCGTTCCGGCAGATGTCCTTTCTGCCATTCGCCTTTATTCAGTCTGTCAAGTGCCGCAGACAAAGCTCCGGCATCTTCACCCACCAAACAATTCGTACCGATACTTACGGTTTCAGGATGCTCGGCATAAGTGTTCAGTGTGATGCAGGGAATACCGAGGAAGGTAGCTTCTTCAGCCACATTGCCCGAGTCTGTGATAATGGTCTGCGCCTGATTTACCATATATCCGAAAGCCAGATAGGGTTGGGGAGGAAGAATATGCAGTCGCTCGGAATGAATGCCCAGGGCACTCAGTTTGTTTTTTACATAATTATGTAAAGGAGCGACAATCGGTTTATCTGTCTTTTCCAATATTGTATGGAAAAGGTTTTTCAGAACAGCATCGTTATTAATTAATGTATGTCGGTTTAAAGTAAGCAGTACGTATTCTTTTTCCTTCACTCCCATAATAGAGAAAGCCACAGGGCGTTGTAGTCTTGTGCGGTTGTATCGCAAAGTGTCGATTAAGATATTTCCAACAAAATGAACATGAGCCTGTTCTGTTCCCGTATGGTTTAAGTTTCGGTTTGCCACCATTCCGGCAGTAAATAGGATATCCGAAAGTCCGTCGGTAATCATACGGTTGACTTCTTTCGGCATATCCATGTCGAAAGAGCGTGTCCCGGCTACCAAATGAGCAACTTTCAGCCCTTTCTTTTTAGCTACGATAGAACAGGCCATAGTGGGAGTGAGGTCGTCTACCACAATGACAATTTGTGCAGGATGCTTCTCCAGCTCACGGGCAAAGGCAACGACAATGCCTGCCATTCGTTGGAAGAAATCAGTATCATCCACTCTTAAATATGCATCGGGACGGGGCATGTCGAGGTCGGTGAACAAAGAGGGCTCCAGGCTCTTGTCTTCGTCCGAACCTGTATATACCAGACGGGCACTGATGTTCTTACCTGCTGCTTTGGCAGCGTTAATAGCACGCATTAAGGGAGCAATTTTCATGAAATTGGGGCGTGCGCCTGCGATAATTGTTATTTTCATTTCATTTTAGCTATTTTCAAAAGACAAAAATACGTTTTCTTATCGAAATTATTCGTTACTTTGCAGCCAAATAAGTTTATTTATGATAACATTTGTACAAGTTTTGGATTTTATAGGAACGTTTGCCTTTGCCATTAGTGGCATCCGGCTTGCTTCGGCTAAACAATTTGACTGGTTCGGGGCTTATGTAGTAGGAATGGCAACGGCTATCGGCGGAGGTACAATTCGCGATGTATTGTTGGATGTGACGCCGGGATGGATGACCGACCCCATTTATTTGATATGTACGGGGCTTGCATTGTTCTGGGTGATTGCTTTTGGAAAGTATCTGATTCACATGCACAATACATTCTTCTTGTTTGACAGCATCGGTCTGGCTTTGTTTACCGTTGTAGGTGTGGGCAAGAGCATTGCATTGGGGTATCCTTATTGGGTAGCCATTATCATGGGTAGTATTACGGGTGCTGCCGGAGGTGTAATCCGCGATGTGTTTATTAATGAGATTCCGTTAATCTTTCGTAAGGAAATTTATGCAATGGCGTGTGTCGTGGGCGGACTGGCTTACTGGATATGCGACTTTGCCGGAATGGAGGCTTACGGATGCCAGGTAGTAGGAGGAGTAACGGTGTTTTTCACTCGTATTTTGGCTGTTAAATATAGTATTTGTTTACCAACTTTAAAAGGAGAATAGCTCCGAAAACCACCTGTTAATCGACAAGATAGGGGGTAGAAACTGATAATTGGCGGTTTTTACCCCCTATTTTGATAGTTTTTCCTTGTCCGCCCCTTAAAAAAGCCTTATCCTTGCAGCACGAGAGCATGAACAAAGAGTTATAAACCTAAACTTAAAAACTTATGAATAGTATTAGTTTTAAGAAAAACCTGCTTAGTGTGCAAGAAGAATTACTTCGATTTGCCTATAAACTGACAGCCGACCGTGAGGAAGCTAACGACCTATTGCAGGAGACGTCGCTGAAAGCCTTAGACAATGAGGATAAGTATATTCCCGATACAAACTTTAAGGGATGGATGTACACAATCATGCGTAACATCTTTATTAATAATTACAGAAAAATTGTACGTGACCAAACATTTGTCGACCACACCGATAACTTATACCACTTGAACTTGCCGCAGGATTCCGGTTTTGACAGTACAGAAGGTGCTTATGACATTAAGGAAATACACCGGGTAGTAAATCTCTTGCCGAATGAATACCGTATTCCCTTTGCCATGCATGTGTCAGGCTTTAAATATCGTGAGATAGCCGAAAAATTATCTTTGCCGCTTGGAACAGTAAAAAGTCGTATCTTTTTTACTCGTCAACGCTTGCAGGGACAGCTACGTGATTTTGTGTAATTAGCGTCTGTAAATAACAAAAAGAAAGAATAGGTCGGATAAGTTCGGCCTATTCTGTTTTGTATAGCTGTCAATATGATATTAAACATGTTTTTAGAGGATAAAAAATCTACTTGAATATTAACTTTCTTTTTATTCATTTGTTATATTTGCAGAAGGACGAAACACCTTTAAATCGAAATATAATTATGAAAAAAGAAATCAAATTCAGTTTGGTCTACCGCGATATGTGGCAGTCATCAGGAAAGTATCAACCCAGAGCAGACCAGTTGGCACGGATAGCTCCTCTTATCATTGAGATGGGCTGTTTTGCCCGCGTGGAGACCAATGGAGGTGCTTTTGAACAAGTGAACTTACTTTATGGGGAGAACCCGAATAAAGCAGTCCGTACGTTTACCAAACCATTGCATGAAGCAGGTATTCAGACTCATATGCTCGATCGTGGTTTGAATGCATTGAGAATGTATCCCGTTCCCGCTGATGTGCGACGGTTGATGTATAAGGTGAAACATGCACAGGGAGTTGATATCACTCGTATTTTTTGCGGTCTGAATGAAGTGCGCAATATTATTCCTTCTATAAAATATGCCAAGGAAGCCGGAATGATTCCGCAGGCTACCTTGTGTATTACTTATTCTCCGGTTCATACCGTAGAGTACTATTCCCGCATAGCAGATCAATTGATAGAGGCAGGGGCTCCCGAAATCTGCCTGAAAGATATGGCAGGCATTGGACGTCCCGAGATGTTGGGGCAACTGGTGAAAAATATCAAGGAAAAACATCCCGAAGTGATTGTTCAATATCATGGACATACGGGGCCGGGCTTATCGATGGCGTCTATTTTGGAGGTTTGTGAAAACGGTGCCGATATTATTGATGTTGCAATGGAACCCTTGTCATGGGGAAAGGTGCATCCCGATGTCATCTCCGTTCAGGCCATGCTGAAGAATGCCGGTTTCCGGGTGCCCGAAATCAATATGAAAGCTTATATGAAAGCGCGCAGCATGACGCAAGAGTTTATAGATGATTTCTTGGGTTATTTTATCGACCCTACCAACAAACACATGTCTTCGTTGTTGCTCGGTTGCGGACTGCCGGGCGGAATGATGGGTTCCATGATGGCTGACTTGAAGGGTGTTCATTCGGGTATCAACTTGATATTGAAAGGACAGGGCAAGGAGCCGATGAGTCTGGATGACTTGGTGGTGATGCTGTTTGAGGAAGTGGAATATGTATGGCCGAAATTAGGCTATCCTCCGTTGGTAACTCCATTTAGCCAATATGTAAAGAATGTGGCGCTGATGAACGTAATGCAGTTGATAAAGGGTGAGGGACGCTGGACCATGATAGACAATCATACTTGGGATATGATATTAGGAAAGAGTGGTAAGCTGCCCGGTGAGTTAGCTCCCGAAATTATAGAGTTGGCAAAGAGCAAAGGGTTGGAATTTACGGATGAAGACCCACAGAAGAACTATCCCGATGAGTTGGACAACTATCGCAAAGAAATGGATGAAAATGGTTGGGACTATGGAGAAGATGATGAAGAGCTCTTTGAATTGGCCATGCACGACCGCCAATATCGTGATTATAAATCAGGAGTTGCCAAGAAGCGTTTCTTGGATGACCTGCAGCGTGCCAAAGATGCGGCAATGGCAAAGAGTGGTTTTAATGAAGAAGAAATCAAAAAGTATAAGCGCGCCAAGGCCGACCCGATTATTGCGCCCGAAAAAGGACAGGTATTGTGGGAAGTATCGGTGGAAGGTCCGTCGACAGCTCCTTTTATCGGTCGTAAATACCAGCATGACGAAGTGTTCTGTTATATTTCCACTCCATGGGGAGAATACGAAAAGATAATGGCCAATTTCACCGGAAGAGTAGTGGAAGTATGTGCTGCACAGGGTGCGGTTGTCAACAAAGGTGATGTCATTGCTTACTTGGAACGAACGGAGTTTTTCGCTTGATTTATAATATAGCAACAAGGGACGGGCGTTTGTTTTTCTAAAAAACAGGCGCCTGTTTTTTTATTATCATTTATTTAATTACTATCTTTACTCCTTCAGAAAACCAACAGGATGAAACGAACGGCTTTATTATTCTTTTTGACAGGAATGCTGATGCTTCCTGCGGCAGCTCAAGAGAAAGACAGTATAAAAGTGGAGGCTTTATTGCAGAAAGCGTCGGCATTGCCCGGCGATAGCAGCAGAACAATGTTTTTTGCCCGACAGATGCTGGGCGTGCCTTACGTGGCGGGAACCTTGGATGAAGGCAAAGAGGAAAACCTTGTAGTTCATTTGGACAAGGTGGATTGTACGACTTTTGTTGAGACGGTTTTAGCTTTGGCTTTAGCAGATAAAGACAAGGAAAGGAACTTTGGCAGTTTTAAAAAAGCGTTGCAACATATTCGTTATAGGGGCGGAGTATTGAATGGCTATCCATCACGTCTGCATTATTTCAGCGAGTGGATAAAGGATAATGAGCGGAAGGGTATCGTAAAGGAGCGGACAGACGAATTCAGCACCCTGCAACAGGAGTTGCATCTCAACTTCATGTCTACCCATCCCGATAGTTATAGGCAGCTGAAAGATAATCCCTCTTTAATAGCTGAAATAGTGCGGCAGGAACAGGCGTTGAATGGGAGTGTGGTTACTTACTTTCCGAAAGACCAACTGAGTTATCCTCCTTATAAGTTGAATATTAAGGATGGTGATATATTGGCAATCACAACGAATATTACCGGACTTGATGTGGTACACGTCGGTTTTGTCTGTTGGGTGGGAGATACCCTTCATTTGCTGCATGCTTCCTCTGTGGCAAAGAAGGTAATTCTGGACCCTCAGCCAATGTATGACTATTCAAAGAATAAAAGGACTCATACCGGGGTTCGAATCATATCCGTATTGTAAGGCAGGGCTAAGTGTTTTCCGCCTTCTTCTTTTCTTTTGGGGGGAAAGCGGGAACACATTTCATTAGATAAAGAATTTTCTTTTGTCTTTTAAACATATAGTTGCTTGGCTTGCCCGAATTAAACTTGCGGGGATTGGGCAGGCTGGCTGCTATCAGGGCACATTCACCCGGAGTCAATTGACCTGCCTTTTTATGAAAATGCTCCTTGGCAACGGCTTCTGCTCCATAGATACCTTTTCCCATTTCGATGGAATTGAGATAAACTTCCATAATCCTTTCTTTACTCCAACATAATTCTATGAGAGTCGTGAAATACACTTCCAGCCCTTTTCTCAGCCAAGAGGAGGCCGGCCATAAAAACACGTTCTTGGCAGTTTGTTGGCTGATAGTGCTTGCGCCGCGAGGACGTTTTCTGGTCTTGTTTTCCTCCATGGCTTTTTCTATTTCTTTAAAGTCGAATCCATTATGTTCGGCAAACCGGTTGTCTTCCGAAGCTATGACAGCCATGGGCAGATGGCGGGAAATCTTCTCTTTCGACACCCAGGTGTGTTTCCATTTGATGTCTTCGCCATAAATTATCTGTTGTGCGGTTCTGATGAACATCAGGGGAGTAAAATAAACGGGAATAAAACGCAAAGCTATGACTGACAGAATAGATGAGCCAAAGAATATAATCAATAGATTGCGGATAAACTTAAGAATCTTTTTTTTCTTCATGTTTGCGTAGCGAAAAAAGTAAAATCACGCTTTCAATCTACTCACAGAGGTAGTTGAAAGCGTGATTTTGTCACATAATTTATTTCAATGTACCGGCTTCAGCCTGCTGAATCATTTGTTGGCTGGCGTACATATATACTTCCACGCGACGATTCTGTTGACGTCCTTCGGCAGTATCATTGTTTGCTATAGGGTCGGCTTGGCCCAAACCTTCAACTGATTTGATTTGAGAAGTGCTGGCACCGCAACTCAACAGATAACTTGCCACGCTTTGTGCACGTTCTTGAGACAAGTTGAGGTTCTTTTGGATGCTTTGTTCGGCAGTGCTGTTTCTCCAACCTTGGTTGTCGGTGTAACCATATATGGATACGTCCATGTCTCTGTTCTGATTCAATACATTGTTGGCGAATTTACTCAATGCTGATTTGGCTTGAGGGCTTAGGGCAGCATTTCCGGTGTTGAAGAGAATGCCCGAGTCGAAAGTAACTTTTACAGCCTGAAGTCCGTTGTTATCAGTTACTTGCTCTACCTGAGCACCTTGAATCTGAGCAGCTTCGGCAGCTGCCTTATCCATTTTCTTGCCAATCAAAACACCGGCACCCGTACCAACGGCAGCACCAACGGCAGCACCGATAGCAGCACCTTTGCCGTGTCCGGCAATACCTCCGATAATAGCACCCAAGGCAGCACCGCCACCGCCGCCGATTAGTCCGCCTTTAGTTGTATTATTCATGTTACCACATCCACTGAATACTAATGTCGCACTCAGCAAAAAAGCAATAAATTTAGTCTTTTTCATAATCTCATTTGTTTTTAATTATATAATGACTTAATGCAAAAATTGTTCATCAATCAGCCTGATAACTTAATGCCTTTTTCTTGATAGCCATAAACCATATCAGGCAGATAATCCCTTTCATTGTGCTGGTAATGGTTACGCTCCACCAAATGCCCGGCAATCCCCATCCCCATGAGACGAACAAGAGTGCCATCGGGATGCGCAGATAATTGCAGCTGACACTTATCACAGCAGGCGGCATTGTACGTCCGATTCCGTAGAATACTCCCTGGATGGTGATTTCAAGCATCATAAATATTTGGGAGTATCCGTCAATGCGTAAAAATACACCGCCGGTTTCGTAAGCTGCTTTCTCAGGTACAAAGATAGAAAATATTTCATTACCATAGCATATAAAAATGAAGGTACAGAAGGTGCCGAAGATAAAAGTCATCCACAAGGTGGTGTGGTAGGCCTTCAGTACACGGGCTACTTGGCGTGCTGCGTAGTTTTGAGCTACAAAAGCGCTGAGGGCAGTGGCAAAACCTTGTGAGGTATTCCAGGTTATGGCTTCAATCTGTCCGCCTGTGGTGAGAGCCATCAGCCCTAGATGCCCACCCTGTTCGGAGGCGGTTCGTCCGAGAAACATATTGACGAATGCAAATAGGGTGTTGAATGTTGCTACAGGGAGTCCTATCTTGATAATGCGTACGGCGTATTGTTTTTTAAGGTGTGTAAAGAAAATAAAGTTGTCCCACAGAATCTTTTTCTTCTTTAATTGATAGACAAAAAGAAAGCATACGATGGCTTCTGCCAGCCAGGTGGCGATAGCGGCACCGGTAGTTCCCCATCCTAAACCAAAGATGAGGAGAGGGTCTAGTATAATGTTAGTTATCAGACCAATACCGTTGATTGAGAAAGGAATCTTACTCCTTCCTGCTGCATTGAATGTTCCGGTAAAAGCAGTGGACAGGAATACGAACGGCAATGCTGTAGATATGATGCGCAGATATTCCACTGCCATGTCTTCGATGTGTGGTTGCAATTCGTAGATGCTGATGATAGGGCGTGCAAAGATAAATAGTATGGCACCCCAAAGTACGGAAATCAACAGTGCTAAAGTAATATTATTGGAAGCAAAATTACGTGCGGCTTGTTCGTCTTGAGCACCGATTGCTTGCCCCACATTTACTTCGGCACCTACTTTATTGAGCAAGGCAATGGCGGTGGACATCCATGTGAGAATCCCTACGGAACCCACAGCGGCAATGGCTTCACTTCCCAATCTTCCTACCCATGCCATATCTGTCAGGCTATATGCCATTTGGATAAAAGAAGTAGCCATAATGGGCATTGCTAAAGTAAAAAGCTGGCGTAGAATGGGACCTTGAGTTAGATTCTTTGTTCCTTTCATCAGTCGTTAATGTAAAATGTGTGCAAAGGTATAAAAATAAAGGAGGATTTCCAGTAGAGATGGAAAACATTTAGGCTTTTTCAAAAAAGCCGGAAGTGTTTTGCATAAAGGCCTTGATGTTTTTTTAAAAGACCTTGGTGTTTTCTTGAAAGCCGAAAGAGTTTTGAAAAAAGACCTTGATCTTTTTTTGGGGGGGAGGTTGTTGTATGAAGTATCATCAGCTTAATACATTATTCTATGTTTCACTGCAATTGATTGTGAAACAGTGCCTTAATCCCTTGATACGTGTGAAACGTGCTTTTGTTTTTCTTTTATAGTTCAAGAAATGGGGGTGCGTCAAAACTAACCGGTCTATCTCAATGTTTAGACACAATCCCCATTTCTTTGATGGTAAATGTAAGTGTTTCCTGTTTTTAATAAGCAAAAATAGGATATTTCTTCATTGTTTCATTCACGCGGGCGCGAACCTGTGCAATTACTTCCTCATTATCCACATTAGAAAGAACGGTTTCAATCATTTCGGCAATTTCAATCATCAAATCTTCTTTTGCACCGCGAGTTGTAATGGCAGGAGTACCCAGGCGGATACCCGAAGTCTGGAATGCTGAACGGCTGTCGAACGGCACCATATTTTTGTTTACTGTGATATCGGCAGAAACCAATGCTTTTTCAGCCACTTTACCTGTCAAATCAGGATATTTAGTGCGTAAATCTACCAGCATGGAGTGATTGTCGGTGCCACCGGATACAATGGTAAAGCCACGATCTATCAAAGCCTGTGCCAATACTTTGGCATTCTTCTGTACTTGTTTTTGATATTCTTTATATTCAGGTTGTAAACATTCACCGAAGGCAACAGCTTTGGCAGCAATAACGTGTTCCAACGGTCCGCCTTGGATGCCCGGGAATACGGCAGAGTCCAATAGTTGCGACATCATCTTGATTTCACCTTTCGGAGTTTTCTTACCCCATGGGTTAGGGAAGTCTTTGCCCATCATGATGACACCGCCACGAGGCCCGCGAAGTGTTTTATGAGTGGTGGAGGTAACGATGTGAGCATATTTTACAGGATTGTCTAGCAGACCTGCGGCAATGAGTCCGGCCGGATGAGCCATATCAATCATCAAGATGGCACCCACTTTATCGGCTATTTCACGCATACGTTTGTAGTCCCATTCGCGAGAGTATGCAGAGCCGCCGCCGATAATCATTTTCGGCTTTTCACGTAATGCCACTTCTTCCATCTGATCGTAGTCTACACGTCCTGTTTCTTTGTTCAGATTGTATTCGCACGGAGTGTAGATGATCCCCGATGTATTTACTAAAGAACCATGTGACAGATGACCACCGTGAGCCAGATTCAATCCCATGAATTTATCGCCCGGATTCAAGACCGCCAAGAAAACAGCGGCATTGGCTTGTGCACCGGAGTGAGGCTGAACATTGGCCCATTCCGCACCAAAGATTTGTTTTAGTCTGTCGATTGCGATTTGTTCGCTTTGGTCTACCACTTCGCAACCACCGTAATAGCGTTTGCCCGGATAACCTTCGGCATACTTGTTGGTAAGGCAAGACCCCATGGCTTGCATTACTTGGTCACTGACAAAGTTTTCGGATGCAATCAGCTCGATACCTTTGAGCTGGCGTTGATGCTCTTTTTCGATGATATCGAAAATCAAATCGTCTCTTTTCATTTCTTTTTATAATAAGTTTATGTACGATATTCGATTTAGAGTTCACAAAGTTAAGAAATTTTAGGTTAGAAGGAAATAAATTCGGGAAAATCTTTCGCTACTGTGATAATTTAAAAAATAACTCCCAATGAGAAGCTGAGTACGTTTTTATGACGGTTGATAACAATGCCTTTTTCGTGGGATATTTCTCCGTTGATGTTCTTTTCGTAAATGATTTCTTTTGATATGTTGGTCAGCCCTATTTCGTAGCGGAAATCAAAAAAAATATTCGAGATATTTACGCCTAAACCGATGACACTGCTCACATTGATGGGGTGTAACTCTTCTTGAATATTGTCATGCCCAAAGTTGGAGAATTCTTCTTTCGTCTTTCTCTTCCAGATATATTCCAGTTTGGGACCGATGAAGAATGCCATGCCGTATGGATGACTTTTGACGAAGCTGTATCCATACAGCAGGGGGATTTCCAATGAATGGATGGTGGAACGGATAGTGGCAAAATCGGGTGGGAGAGTTTCGTTGTTTTGATTTTTGTCGAAAGTGATATCTCCTTTGTTTACGTTATAAGTAAACTCGGGTTGGATGAAATGGCGTTTCATGTTGAAACGGAAAAACAAGGCGGCAAAATAGCCTACCTTGTAGTTGTTTTGTATGTCTTCAAAACGTTGTCCGTCCAGTTGCAGGCGGCTGGTGAAATACATGGAGGAGTTAAATCCTGCTTTCAGGCCTATGTTGACTTTAGGCTCTGTTTGGGAGCTCTGCTTCTGTTCTTCTGCTTTCAGGACAGACGTGGAAAGAAACAATGCCGATATGAGCAGGAAATTTTTCTTCATCTATTCTTTTTTCTTTTTTTCTACTGACCAGCCAAATTTACCGATCTTGGTACCCAAATCAAAATATCCGCCGTGTACATATACCAATGGGTTGCTCCCGGCCAGTTCGAACTTTCCTGTTTCTTTATTCAGATATTTGTCATCCGCTTTTACGTTCACTACATCGGCAATGAACATATCGTGTGAACCCAGTGAAATGATTTCCTTCACACGGCACTCGATGCATAGTGGAGATTCTTCAATGATGGGTGCACTTACCATTTTTGCCTTTCCGGGGGTTAGTTTCATTTCTTGAAACTTATTATAATCTCTTCCGGAGCGCACACCGCACCAATCGGTAGCAAAAGCCATATCCCTGGTAGTGAGGTTGATGACAAACTCCATATTGCGTTTCAGAATGGGATAAGAGTGACGTTCGGGGCGTACGGATATATAACACATGGGTGGGTTGGTACATATTGTACCTGCCCACGCCACTGTGATGATATTATATTCTTCTTCCGTACTTCCGCAACTCACCAGAACAGCCGGCAGCGGATAAATCATGGTTCCCGGTTTCCAGTCTTGTTTCATAATAACTTAATTGCTTCTTTGCTTTGTTCTTTTTCGCAATAGTGGCATTTCAAAATACCGTGTTCCTTGTCGATGACGTGAAACAGGGTTGCCATCGGTTCATTATTGGTGATACATTTGGGGTTGGCGCATTTCACGATGCCGCGTAACTCTTCGGGCATCAGTACCTGTTTCTTTTCCACTACTTCATAGTCACGGATAATATTAAGTTTCACGTTGGGGGCAACTACCGACAGGCGGCTGATCTCTTCATCCGTAAAGAAACGGTCGGCTACCTTGATGATACCTTTCTTACCCAATTTCTTGCTCTCGAAGTTGTTTCCGATAGTAATGTTTGAGTCAGAATTCTGTAATCCGAGCAATGCAACTACAGTAAACAGTTTGTCGGAAGGTATATGGTCTATAACAGTTCCGTTCTTTAAAGCGGCAACTTGTAATTCTTGTTTGTTCTTTTCGCTCATAGTCTTTTCGTTTTTACTTATTACCATCTTCAATTACATCATCCAGTGTAATGCCCAATACATCGCAAAGGATGGCCTGGCGTGCATACAGTCCGTTTTGTGCCTGCTGGAAATAGTATGCTTTTGGATTTTCGTCCACATCGTATGCGATTTCGTTTACGCGGGGCAGCGGGTGAAGAATGCGCAGGTTGGGGCGGGTGTGTCTCAACATTTCATTCCTTAATATATATACGTCTTTCACGCGTTCATACTCCATCAAATCGGTGAAGCGTTCGCGTTGCACACGTGTCATATACAGAATGTCGGCTTCGGCAATAGTATCTTCGTTGAAGTCTGTATATTCCTTATATTTAATACCGTGTTCACGGCAATATAGCTTATACTCCTCGGGCATTTTCAGCTCTTCGGGAGCGATAAAGTGAAAAGTCGGGTTGAAATGGCGCATGGCCATCAACAGGGAGTGAACGGTTCGTCCGTATTTCAGGTCGCCTACCAAATAGATATTCAGATTTTCGAGAGTGCCTTGTGTTTTGTATATGGAATAGAGGTCTAGCATGGTTTGTGAAGGATGCTGGTTGGCTCCGTCTCCGGCATTTACAATAGGCACCGGGGCAACTTCGCTGGCATAGCGCGCAGCTCCTTCCAGATAATGTCTCATTACGATAATGTCGGCATAGTTGCTCACCATCATAATTGTGTCTTTTAATGTTTCGCCTTTTGAAGAACTGGTAACTTTGGGGTCGGTGAATCCGATAACCCGTGCTCCCAAGCGGTTGGCTGCTGTTTCAAAACTGAGTCGTGTTCGGGTGGATGGCTCGAAAAAAAGAGTGGCTACCACCTTGTTGTCCAATAATTTACGGTTAGGTTTCTTCTCAAACTCTTTTGCCATTTCCAACAAATAGAGAATTTTCTCTTTGGAGTGTTCGGCAATAGTGACTAAACTTCTATTTTCCATACCTATTTGTATTTATAATTACAATTATACGGAGCGTAAAGGTATGAAAAAAAAATAAAATGACGAAGCTTCTAAAGATATTTAGTTGAACTTTGTTAGAAACGCCTTCTATCTCAAAGTTTTTCCTTACTTTTGCAGTGATAATTACTAGAAACAGACATGAGGAAGAAGTTTATTTATGTACTTTGGGCGTTGGTAGCCTGTGTAATATTAGCTATAGCCTTCATTTTTACCGCGATAGCCAAGGGGTGGATTGGTTATGTTCCTCCTATCGAGGAGTTGGAGAATCCGAACTTGAAGTTTGCAACCGAGATTATATCCGATGATGGCAAAATGCTGGGCACTTGGTCAATCAGTAAGGAAAACCGTGTTTTTGTGGGATACGACCAGTTGTCACCTAACTTGATTCATGCCTTGATTGCTACCGAGGATGAACGTTTTTCAGAACACTCAGGAATTGATGCACGTGCGTTTATCCGCGCATTGGTGAAACGCGGTATTTTGATGCAGAAAAATGCGGGAGGTGGTAGTACCATCACGCAGCAGTTGGCCAAGCAGTTCTATTCTCCTACAGCAGACAATGTGATGGAACGTCTGTTGCAGAAACCTATCGAGTGGGTAATTGCTGTGCAACTGGAGCGTTATTACACCAAGGAAGAAATCCTGACCATGTATCTCAATAAGTTTGATTTCCTTAATAATGCTGTGGGAATCAAGACGGCAGCAAACACTTATTTCTCTAAGGAACCGAAAGACCTGAAAACGGAAGAGGCGGCAACGCTGGTGGGTATGTGCAAGAATCCTTCGCTATATAATCCGAAACGTTTTAACGAGCGTTCCCGTGGGCGTCGTAATGTGGTGCTTGATCAGATGCGAAAAACCGGTTATCTAAGTGATGCTGAGGCGGATTCGCTGAAGAAGTTACCGTTGGTGTTGAAGTATCGTCGTGTGGACCACAAGGAAGGTTTGGCAACTTACTTCCGTGAATATCTGCGCGGCGTAATGACAGCCAAGGAGCCGAAGAAGAGTGAATATCGCGGCTGGCAGATGCAGAAATATTATGAAGATTCTTTGGCGTGGAAAAATAATCCGCTGTTTGGTTGGTGTGCCAAGAATAAGAAGAAAGATGGTACGAACTATAATATATATACAGACGGACTGAAGATTTACACCACACTCGACTCACGTATGCAGCGCTATGCCGAAGAAGCTGTGAGTGAGCACGTAGCTAAATATCTGCAACCGCGTTTCTTCAAAGAAAAGTCGAAGAAGAAAACAGCTCCGTTCACTAGGAATCTGACTCAGGAAGAGGTAAATACTATCATGACCAGAGCCATGAAGCAAACCGACCGTTATCGTATTATGAAAGAAGCCGGATATTCGGAAGCTGAAATCCGTAAGGCGTTTGATACGAAGTATGAGATGTCTGTATTCTCATACGAGGGAGAGAAAGATACTATTATGACACCGATGGACTCTATCAGGTATTACAAGCATTTTCTGCGTGCCGGATTCATGTCGATGGATCCCACAACCGGATATGTAAAAGCATACGTGGGAGGACCTAATTATAATTATTTTCAGTATGATATGGCTATGACAGGACGCCGCCAGGTGGGGTCTACCATCAAACCTTATCTATATACGCTGGCGATGGAAAATGGTTTTTCTCCTTGTGACGAGGTGCGCCATGTGGAACAAACGTTAATAGATGAAAACGGACGTCCCTGGACTCCGCGCAATGCCAACAAGAAACGTTATGGTGAAATGGTGACAATCAAATGGGGGTTGGCCAATTCCGATAATTGGGTAACGGCATATCTGATGAGTAAGTTGAATCCTTATCAGTTGGTTCGTTTGATTCATTCGTTTGGTGTATTGAATAAGCAAATAGATCCGGTGGTGTCATTGAGTCTCGGTCCTTGCGAAATATCGGTAGGCGAGATGGTCAGTGCCTACACTGCGTTTGCCAACAGAGGAATCCGCACTGCACCGTTGTTTGTCACTCGGATAGAGGATAACGAGGGAAATGTACTTGCCAACTTTACTCCTCAGATGGATGAAGTTATCAGTGAATCGAGTGCGTATAAGATGTTGGTAATGCTGCGTGCGGTTATCAATGAAGGTACGGGTGGACGCGTTCGCCGTTTGTACGGCATTACTGCTGATATGGGAGGTAAGACGGGTACTACCAACAATAACTCCGACGGTTGGTTTATGGGCTTTACGCCTTCACTGGTTTCCGGTGTATGGGTGGGCGGTGAAGACCGCGACATTCATTTTGACACGATGGTCAACGGTCAGGGGGCTGCCATGGCGCTGCCGGTATGGGGACTCTATATGCAGAAAGTATATAAGGATAAAAGTTTGGGATATTCACAGGAAGAACGTTTCAATATACCCGAAGACTTTGATCCTTGTAAGGATACGCTGATGGATAACTCTTCGAGCAGCGAAGACAATACCGGCTTGGATGCTATTTTTGAATAAGTGACAAAACTTCTTCCTTTGCCGTTAAGACTTTGGAAATTATAAAGTAAAGCCCGTGTGGATGTGATAATTCTGCGGGCTTTTATTGTGTCTGCAGGTGATGTGGGTGTTTTTATTATTTTCTTCTTTGCAACGCATAGCTAAAGATTGGTTTTAAAGAGAAAAAACGAGTTTTTTTTGGAAAGTCCCCATAAATTCCTATATTTACGAAAAGGAAAACTTTAGTTGAATATGATGAAAGGAGGAGGTGATGGATAAAAATATAACTCTGTATCAGATAACCAATGTAATGGCTGAGAAAGTCTTTCAGAAAATAGACCATTTTAATAAGGGACGCAGGGAAGACACAGGATATTATGCAATTAGCGTTTCTACTCCCTACCGTTCTTATTATGCTTTGTGGCGCATCTTTCCTGATAATAGCCATTCTCCTTTGTTTGTACGCACTCTGGCTGTCACTTTCGATGATGCTGCCGAACGTGCATTTTTGTATTTGCAGAATTGTAATATCATGCTGAAGGTAAAAGATAACAGTTTCTTTGAGCCTTATTACGGCTCTTCCGAAGATATTGTGGCTTTCGGTAAATACAGAGGCAAACGGTTGGCCGAGGTGTATTATGTCGACCCTAATTATGTGTTATGGCTGGCTCATAAATTTGAAGCCCGAAATCCTCGCGATAAGAAGCTGGCTGTGATTGCCAAAGACTTTGCGGTGGTGCATTATGATACTGTGATTAGAAAACATCATTTGTCCGGCGGAAGCCGTTTCATAGGCGGAAAAGGAGAGAAGCTGGTCGATTTGCACTTGGAGGTACTGGGGGTAAGATTGCAGTTGGATAGCTACAAGACTCATGACTATTATGTGGATCAAAGTGTGTTGGCGGCAGATGCGGACGGCAATCGTTTTTCCTTTGTTATAAAAGCAGCAGCACCTAGTCTGACACCGGATACATTGAATTGTTATACCAAGAAGATTAATCAAAGGGATACATTATATATTAAGTCGGCCAAAGTGCTGTCACATTATGAAAGCAAAGGAGTTAAATGTACCCGCATCGGTTATCTTAAGTTCAAATAGGAATATTTTGTAGGGGCGACGTTTGGTCGCCCGAATATACAAATGGATGAAATAATCAAAAAATCATCCGTTCACTTTTCGATAATCGGCAAGAAACTTTTCCAGTCCGATATCTGTCAGTGGATGGGTCAGTAATCCTTTGATAGCAGACAGAGGACAAGTTACTACATCTGCGCCCACTTCAGCACATTGCAATATGTGCAAAGTGTTGCGGATGGAAGCGGCCAGGACCTGTGTTGTGTAATCATACGTCTGATATAAATCGACAATCTGGGCAACCAGCCCCACACCGTCGCTACAAATGTCATCCAGTCTGCCCACAAACGGAGACACATAGGTTGCTCCCGCCTTTGCAGCCAGCAGTGCCTGCCCTGCGGAGAACACCAGCGTGCAGTTGGTGCGGATGCCTTTGTTGCTGAAATACTTGATGGCCTTGATACCGTTTTCAATACAAGGCACCTTTACTACGATGTGTGGGTTGAGGGCGGCAAGTTCTTCGCCCTCACGAATCATTTCTTCATAGTCGGTGGCAATCACTTCGGCACTGACATCCCCGTCCACGATATTACATATCTCGATGTAATGCTTATGTTGGTTTTCAACTCCTTTAATGCCTTCTTTAGCCATTAAAGATGGATTTGTAGTCACGCCATCCAATACGCCCAATGCGTTTGCCTCGCGGATTTGCTCCAAATTGGCTGTGTCAATAAAGAATTTCATAACTTTTCTTTTTAGATAATTAAAATCAGGTTAGCAATAGAGTGCTAAGCTACTGATATTAATGATAATAAACAAGCAAATGTTCCGATTAATTCATTATGAATTTAAAACGTGCCTAAATTTGAATAACCTTAGATATGTTATAGCAAGAGTGAAGAAGAGTTGCCAATGGTAGGAAAGGTGAAATCAGAGGAGAGATATTCCGCGGCGAATGTATTCTCTCTTCATATCTTCCGGCTTCAGTACCTTGTTGTCAAAGGTCAGCAGGTCAATATCCAGTTTTACTATTCCTTGTGCCTTATCTTCGGGAAGGCGTCCGCTGTGTCGTTCCAGCTCCTTGAACAGGTTGTGGACGGACTCGGATGACAGAGTGGTGGTGAATCTTGCCAACTGATTGCTGAAAGGAGAATGGAATCCGCTTCCGATAGCTTGTGTTTCCATAAGTTCGCCGAAATGAATGTCGGGGAAGGCTTCACTCAGAACTTTTCGTGCATCCGAAAGCTGTGTGAAACGGTTTGTGTTAGAGCCCATACAAAGCAAACAGTGGTGTTCGTTCATAACATTTATTGCATTTATGCTGCAAAAGTAAGAAATGTTTTTGTACTTTTGCGTGATTATATAAAAGAAATAGAACCATGAAATTTATCGGAATTATTCCTGCAAGATACGCCTCCACGCGTTTCCCGGCTAAACCTTTAGCCCTTTTGGGAGGCAAACCTGTGATTCAAAGAGTTTATGAACAAGTGGCCGGTGTTTTGGATGAGGCTTATGTGGCTACAGATGATGAACGTATAGAAGCTGTTGTAAAGGCGTTCGGAGGTAAGGTTGTGATGACTTCCATCGACCATAAGAGTGGCACCGACCGTTGTTATGAGGCTTTTACCAAGGTGGGACAGGGTTATGATGTCATTGTCAATATTCAGGGGGACGAACCTTTTATCCGGCATTCGCAACTGGAGGCTGTCAAGTCTTGTTTTGATGATGCCTCCACGCAAATTGCTACTTTAGTGAAACCTTTCACTCCCGAAGATGGCTTTGCAGCGTTGGAGAATGTAAATTCTCCCAAGGTGGTAGTTAACAAGAATATGAACGCATTGTATTTCAGTCGCTCTATTATCCCTTATCAGCGTAATGCCGGAAAGCAGGATTGGCTGGCAGGACATACTTATTACAAGCATATCGGTCTCTACGCTTATCGTGCTGATGCGCTGAAGGAAATTACTGCTCTTCCACAATCTTCACTGGAATTGGCCGAATCGTTGGAGCAGCTCCGTTGGTTGGAGAATGGTTATACAATTAAGGTCGGTATCAGTGAAGTGGAAACAATAGGTATCGATACTCCTCAGGATTTGGCACGTGCAGAAGAATTCTTAAATCAGCAGGAGGCAAAGAACGCATGACTTTAGACAGAACAACCCCACCGGCTATCCGCCAGCTAAGTGAATTCAGTATCTCACTTCCTGAACGGAGAGTGATGAAGAATGGTATGCCGCTGAATATTATTAATGCCGGAACAGAAGATGTTGTCCGTTTTGACCTATTGATCGGTGGTGGACAATGGCATCAGGAACAGCCTTTACAAGCGATGTTCACCAATCGTATGCTACGTGAAGGGGCAGGAAGCATGACTTCGGCGCAGATTGCCGAGAAACTGGATTATTATGGGGCTTGGTTGGAACTTTCTTCATCGGTGAATTATGGTTTTATTACACTTTACTCATTAAATAAGTATTTCTCCCGCACTTTGTCTGTCATTGCTGAAATGGTGAAAACGCCACTTTTTCCTATAAAGGAGCTTTCGGTGGTTGCGGATACCAATAAACAGCAGTTTTTAGTCAATAGTACGCGTGTGGAAATGATTGCACGTAAACAATTGAATCGTGCCTTGTTCGGTGCCGAACATCCTTTCGGACGTTATGCGGTGGCTGAAGATTACGATCGTATCACCCCTGAAGTATTGCACGATTTTTACCGGAAGTACTACCATTCGGGTAATTGCTCAGTTTATATATCGGGAAAAGTCACTCCCGATATCATTCGGAGCGTTGAAGAGAATTTGGGTAATGAGGCATGGGGAGAGGTGAAAGATAAACCTGTGATGCAGGCAGTTGTACCCCGAACTACTTCTGAGAAACACCTCTTTGTCGAACGTGAAGATGCTCTGCAGAGCTCCCTCAAAATGGGAAGTTTTGTGATGGAACGTCATCATCCCGATTTTTTGAAGGCGAGAGTGATGGTGACTTTGTTTGGAGGTTACTTCGGTAGTCGGCTGATGTCCAATATCCGTGAAGAAAAAGGATATACTTACGGTATTGGAGCGGGGATTGTATCTTATCCTGATTCGGGGATTTTAATTATCAGTACTGAAGCGGCGAATGAATACATTAATCCCATTATCACCGAAGTTTATCGCGAAATGGATAAACTTTGCAATGTGCCGGTGCCGCAAGAGGAACTAGAAATGGTGAAGAACTATATGTTGGGCGATTTATGCCGTTCATATGAAGGTCCATTCTCCCTGTCGGATGCATGGATTTATATTGAAACGGCAGGATTGGACGATAAGTTCTTTATCCGTTCGTTGGATGCTATCCGTGGAATCACGAGAGAGGAAATACAGAGATTGGCACAGACTTATTTCTGCAAAGAAAACTTAATAGAGGTCGTTGCGGGTAAAAAAGTGTAATAACTTGCAACGCTGAAAGCAGAAAGTAGTATCTTTGACTATCTTATCTATTATTTAGAAACGAACCAATGAAGAAATACGCATATATATTATTGATTTTGGCTTCGGTCAGCACAATGGCTACCGCTCAAATAAAGATAGGCAACTATTCTTTTAAGGATGGAAGCGAGTATACAGGAGAACTGAAGGGCCGCAAACCTAACGGAAAAGGAAAGACAGTCTTCAAGAATGGAGACATTTATGAAGGTCAGTATGTAAAAGGAAAACGCGAAGGTGACGGAACCTATACGTTTCACGACGGGGAGAAATATGTGGGGCAGTGGTATCAGGACCAGCAGCATGGCAACGGTACTTTCTATTTTATGAACAACAATCGTTATGAAGGTATGTGGTACACCGATTACCAGCAAGGTGAGGGTACTATGTATTATTATAATGGCGACATCTATGTAGGCAATTGGTTTCAAGACCAGCGCAGTGGTAAGGGCACCTATACGTGGAAAGCCGGTGCGCAATACGTGGGTGAGTGGAAGAATGATAAGAAAAACGGTGAAGGTGCGATGGTATGGCCCGACAAATCAAAATATGAAGGGCAATGGAAGGATGATATGCGTGACGGAAAAGGTACCTTTGTATATGTAAATGGCGATAAATACGTAGGCGATTGGAAAGCAGATGTGCAGGATGGCAAAGGTATTTATTATTTTCATAGCGGAGATCGTTATGAAGGTGATTATGTAGATGGTGAGCGTACAGGCGAGGGTATTTATTATCATAAAAACGGTGATAAGTATGTCGGCACATTTAAAGATGGGGAGCAACACGGAACAGGTACATTTACTTGGGCAAACGGAGCAGTGTATGATGGTCAATGGGTTAATAACCAGCGTAATGGTAAAGGTCATTATGTTTGGGCCAACGGTGATGAATATGAAGGTGACTGGAAGAACAATATGGCCGACGGTGAAGGAGTTCTTCAAATGAAAGACGGAAGTTGTTATAAGGGTCATTTCTCTAAAGGGAAAGAAGATGGCAAAGGTGTGCTGGTGGATAAAAACGGTGTACGTTTTGACGGATTCTTCAAACAGGGAAAGAAGCATGGTGCTTTTGTCGAAACGGATAAAGACGGAAAGATTATCCGTAAAGGCGTATATAAATTTGGTACATTGGATGCCTCTCAAAAATAAGGATATGTTAGACTTAGAACAAATTACTAAAAAAGTACGTGAAATAGCACTCCAAGGGGGTGCTTTTCTTCGTAATGAGCGTAGTAGTTTCGACCGTGGCAGAGTGGAAAAGAAAAATGCTCATGATTATGTGTCTTATGTGGACAAGGAATCGGAACACAGAATTGTAGCGCAATTGCGCGAACTGGTGCCTGAAGCAGGCTTCATTGCCGAAGAAGGTTCAGGCAGTCTGACTGACGAAGAGTATTGCTGGTTGGTAGATCCGTTGGACGGAACCACCAACTTTATCCATAATAATGCACCCTACTGTATCAGCATTGCTTTGAGAAACCGCGAAGAATTGCTGGTGGGAGTGGTATATGAAGTGTGTCGTAATGAACTTTATTGGACATACAAAGGTTCGCCGTCTTATCTGAACGGTAGGGAAATTCATGTGTCGGATGTAGCGGACATGGATGAGGCTTTCGTTGCGTTAGGATTTCCTTACAATTTTCAATCCTATAAGCCACTTGCCGAGCATATAGTGCATAAACTTTATGGCAATGTAGGCGGTCTTCGTCTACAGGGAGCTGCGGCTGCTGAATTGTGCTATGTGGCAGCCGGGCGCTTTGAAGCCCGTATAGAAGGGTTCCTTGGTCCATGGGATATTGCTGCCGGCTCAATAATTTTGATGAATGCAGGCGGTAAAGTGACTGATTACAGTGGCGGAGAGAATTTCTATAATGGTCATGAGGTACTTGCAACCAATGGAAAGTTGCATAATGAGTTCTTGAAGATAGTAGGAAAAAGATAAATACTTCGTTTTTTTCTAGTTCGTTACAAATATATATTGTATATTTGTCAAGTAAACGTGTGACAAATAGAACATGGATATATCTATTATCTTTCAATTTTTAAAGGAACTGGCTGCAAACAACAACCGTGAGTGGTTTCAGGCGCATAAAGAAGAGTATTTGAGAGCACAGGCTGAATTTGAACAATTATTGACAGCTGTTATTACACGAATCTCTTTATTTGATGATAGTGTCCGTGGTATAGAAGCCAAGGACTGTACTTATCGTATTTATCGAGATACTCGTTTTTCGGCAGATAAGACTCCTTATAAAATACATTTCGGTGGATATATCAATGCCCATGGCAAGAAGTCGGACCATTGTGGCTATTATCTTCATTTGGAAAATGGAAACAGCATGCTTGCGGGAGGAAGCCTTTGTCTTGATTCTAAAGTACTGAAAGCCGTCAGACAGGCGGTATATGACAATATAGAGGAGTATAGAGCTATTGTAGAAGATCCTGCATTTAAGCGTTATTTCCCCATTATTGGCGAAACACATTTGAAAACAGCTCCAAAAGGATTTCCTAAAGATTTTGAATATATAGATTATTTAAAATGTAAGGAGTTTACTTGCACTTACATGGTACCTGATGACTTCTTCATGACACCTGATTTGATGGATAAGGTAGAGGACGTCTTCAAGCAATTGAAGCGTTTTGCTGATTTCACAAACTTCACTATTGATGACTTTGAATAATAGAAAGTAACATTAACCATTTAAATATAAAATTATGGTAGTAGATAAATTTGAAAATCTGGAAAAGTATGCTTCATTAAATCCATTGTTTGCAGAGGCAATCAAGTTTTTGAAGACAACCGATCTGAATGCTCAGGAATTGGGAAAAATAAAACTGCAGGGTGATGACCTGGTGGTTAACTTTTCGCAGACCAACCCCAAGACTAAAGAAGAAGCTAAACTAGAAACGCATAATCGTTTTATTGATATACAGATACCTTTGTCAGGAGTAGAAGTGATGGGATATACTCCTCGTGAGGATCTGCCTGAGGCTGAATATAATGCTGATAAAGATATTTCTTTTTACCATGGGCTGGCTGAAAGCTACATTCCTGTAAAGCCGGGAATGTTTGTAATCTTCTTTCCTCAAGACGCGCATGCTCCGGGGGTCACACCGGATGGCGTGAAAAAAGTAATCGTAAAAGTATTGGTGTAAATAAAGGAAATGACTAACAGTATTAATTATCATATTATGGAAAATACAACTCCCAAATTAGGAATTATTGAAAGTGATCCATGGCTGGAGCCTTATTCGGCTGCCATTGAAGGACGTCATCAGCATGCAATCGACAAAGAACTTGAACTGACAAACGGCAAATCAACACTTTCTGACTTTGCAACCGGTTATCTTTATTTTGGTCTGCACCGTACTAAAAGAGGATGGGTGTTCCGTGAATGGGCACCGAATGCGAAAGAAATCTATATTATTGGAGATTTTAATGGTTGGAAAGAGAATGGCGATTATCGGATGTATCGCGTGAAGAATTCTCCCGGAGTGTGGGAAGTGGAACTCAATCCTAATGCTGTAAAGCATGGTGATTTGTATAAATTGAAAGTCCGTTGGAACGGTGGTGAAGGTGAGCGGATTCCTGCATGGACAACTCGTGTTGTTCAGGACGAACAGACAAAGATATTCAGTGCTCAGGTTTGGGCACCGGAAAAACCTTATAAATTCAGAAAAAAAGTATTCCGTGCCAAAATAGATCCATTGATGATTTATGAATGTCACATTGGTATGGCCCAAAATGAAGAGAAAGTAGGTACTTATAATGAGTTCCGTGAGAAGATATTACCAAGAGTGGCAGCCGACGGTTATAATTGTATTCAGATTATGGCCATTCAGGAACATCCTTACTATGGAAGTTTCGGCTATCATGTATCCAGTTTCTTTGCTCCGTCTTCTCGTTTTGGTACTCCCGAGGAATTGAAAGAACTGATTGATACTGCTCACAGAATGGGTATAGCCGTTATTATGGATATAGTTCATTCTCATGCAGTTAAGAATGAAGTAGAAGGATTGGGCAACTTTGCCGGAGATCCGAATCAATACTTTTATCCCGGTGCGCGTCGTGAGCATCCGGCATGGGATTCATTGTGCTTTGATTATGGTAAGAATGAAGTGATACACTTCTTATTGTCCAACTGTAAATATTGGCTGGAAGAGTTTCATTTCGATGGTTTCCGTTTTGATGGTGTGACTTCCATGCTGTATTATAGCCACGGTTTAGGTGAAGCATTCTGTAATTATGGTGATTATTTTAATGGCAATCAGGACGATAATGCAATTTGTTACCTTACATTGGCCAATAAGCTGATTCATCAGGTGAATTCTAAAGCTATCACTATTGCAGAAGAAGTATCGGGCATGCCGGGGCTGGCTGCACCTTACCAAGACGGAGGATATGGTTTCGACTACCGTATGGCTATGAATATTCCTGATTATTGGATTAAGACAATCAAAGAAAAAATAGACGAAGATTGGAAACCGAGCAGTATGTTTTGGGAAGTGACCAACCGCCGCAAGGACGAGAAAACCATTTCGTATGCCGAAAGTCATGATCAGGCTTTAGTAGGAGACAAGACAATTATATTCCGCCTGATAGATGCTGATATGTATTGGCATTTCCAGAAAGGAGACGAGAATTATAACGTACATCGCGGTATTGCTCTGCATAAGATGATCCGTTTATTAACAGCATCTACCATTAACGGCGGTTATCTGAACTTTATGGGTAATGAGTTCGGTCATCCTGAATGGATTGATTTTCCGCGCGAAGGTAATGGATGGTCGCATAAATATGCACGTCGCCAATGGAACTTGGTAGACAATAAAAACCTGTGTTACCATTATTTGGGTGATTTTGATTCGGCTATGATACATACCCTCAGAGAGATGAAGAATATACAGGATACTCCGGTGATTGAAGTATGGCATAATGACAGTGACCAGGTATTGGCATACCGTCGTAAGAATAATATCTTCGTTTTCAATTTCAATCCGACTCGGTCGTTTACAGACTATGGTTTTTTGGTTCCTTACGGAGCATACGAGGTTGTTCTCAATACCGATGCAAAAGAATTTGGAGGTTTTGGCTTGGCAGACGATAGCATACGACATCTGACCAACTTTGATCCTCTTTATAAAAGAGAAGGAAAAGAATGGTTGAAACTGTATATTCCGGCTCGTTCAGCAGTGGTTTTGAAAAAAGTGAAAGAATAATTTTATATGAGTAGCAATACCAATTTGTCCTATAAAAGAGCCGTTCGCATCCTCACGGGTGCGTGCGGTCTTCTTTTCTCTGCTTTCAGTTTCATCTATCTTTACCTGTTTCAGGGTGATGTATTGGGGGCATTACACTATTCGTTGTCTCAGGGAAAGACTCATTATTCGCCTTTGGCGGGAGCCATTATCATTACACTTGTCTTATTAATATTCAGATGGGGGATAAATGGCTTGTTGGGGTTGAAAGGTTCGGTAAGGTCACTTTCATATTTCCCTTCCTGTCTATTGTTGGGAGTGCTGACGGATGTGAACCGTTCTCTTTATCATGGTGGAAACTTTGCGGATAAATGGTTATGGCTGTTACCTCTTTTACTTATTATGTATGTCGGAGTTGTGTTTGTGCTTCGGCGAATATTTCGTCATTGGCTGGATCATGAAAGTTCTGTAATTGGGCTGATCAACTCTAATTTAGCTATTTTGCTGATACTGTGTCTGATGACGGCGTGTATCGGCAATTCGGATATTAACTTTCATCATGAGTTGGCTATAGAGAATGCCATCCGAGAGAAAGATTATAAAGCTGCACGCAAAGTGGGATACGAATCTTTGGACCCAAGCCGTACGCTTACCGTGCTTCGGGCATATGCCTTGTCGCGTGAGGGAACGATGGGCGAGCACTTGTTTGAGTATCCTCAATACTACGGTTCGGATGGTTTGCTGTTTTCTTCGTCTTCGCAGGGCACCTTGCGATTGGATGCAGACAGTTTGTACAATTATCTGGGAGCTAAACCTTATACGACAGAAAGTACGACCGATTTCCTTGCCCGTATTTGTCGGGATGAAGTAGGGAAACATACCGCTTTGGACTACTATTTGAGTGCTCTGCTACTTGATAAGAAGCTTGATAAATTTGCTTCTGTCGTGGAAGACAGCTTTTTTGAGCAAGATACATTACCCCGTTATTACCGCGAGGCGATTATGCTTTACAAGCAATCACACCCCGCTTATCCGCGTGTTCTAAATGATACGCTGATGATACAACGCCTGCAAGAGTTTGATAAACTTCAAAAGGAATATACTTCACCGGTAGAGCAGAAAAACCGTATGCGACGCGAATTTGGCGATACCTATTGGTGGTATTACCGTTATCAATAATATTTTTGGGAAATCATTGGTACTTTCCCATGCTTTTTTACTACTTTTGCAGACTCTAAAAAGGATTGTAAAAATAACAATATAGCAATGGCAGTAGAATTAAAAGAACTTACCAAAAGAAGCGAGAATTATTCTCAGTGGTATAATGATTTGGTGGTAAAGGCGGATCTAGCCGAACAATCACCTGTGCGCGGATGTATGGTTATTAAGCCTTACGGATACGCCATTTGGGAAAAGATGCAGCGTCAGTTGGACGATATGTTTAAAGAAACAGGTCACGTTAACGCCTATTTCCCGTTGCTGATTCCTAAATCCTACCTTAGCCGTGAAGCCGAACACGTAGAAGGCTTTGCCAAAGAATGTGCAGTAGTGACTCACTATCGTCTGAAGAATGCAGAAGACGGTTCAGGAGTTATTGTTGACCCGGCTGCTAAGTTGGAAGAAGAATTGATTATCCGTCCTACTTCGGAAACTATTATTTGGAGTACATATAAGAACTGGATTAATTCATACCGTGACCTTCCCATTCTGTGTAATCAATGGGCAAATGTAATGCGCTGGGAAATGCGTACCCGTTTGTTCCTCCGCACGGCAGAATTTTTGTGGCAGGAAGGTCATACGGCTCATGCAACTCGTGAAGAAGCAGAAGCGGAAGCACAAAAGATGCTGCATGTTTATGGTGATTTTGCAGAAAAATATATGGCAGTTCCGGTTGTCAAGGGTGTGAAATCGGCTAACGAACGTTTTGCCGGTGCACTTGATACTTATACCATTGAAGGTTTGATGCAGGATGGAAAAGCATTGCAATGCGGTACATCCCACTTCTTGGGACAGAACTTTGCAAAAGCATTCAATGTTCAGTTTGTTGATAAGAACAATAAACTGGATTATGTTTGGGCTACTTCATGGGGGGTATCTACCCGTTTGATGGGTGCGTTGATTATGACTCACTCAGATGATAATGGTTTGGTATTACCACCGCATTTGGCTCCGATTCAGGTAGTTATTGTTCCGATTTATAAGAATGATGAAATGCTGAAGAAGATTGATGCCAAGGTAGAAGGTATCGTGAAGAAACTGAAAGCCATGGGCATCTCTGTGAAGTATGACAATGCCGACAATAAGCGTCCGGGCTTTAAATTTGCCGATTACGAACTTAAAGGTGTACCCGTTCGTTTGGTAATGGGGGGACGCGACCTCGAAAACAATACGATGGAAGTAATGCGTCGCGATACTTTGGAAAAAGAAACCCGTTCATGCGATGGCATTGAAGAATACGTACAGAATCTGTTGGAAGAAATTCAGAACAATATTTATCAGAAAGCATTGAACTATCGTAACAGCCATATCGTAAAGGTAGACTCATACGATGCGTTTAAAGAACAAATAGAAAAAGGCGGGTTTATTTTGGCTCATTGGGATGGAACTCCTGAGACGGAAGACCGCATAAAAGAAGAGACAAAGGCAACTATCCGTTGTCTGCCTTTTGATGCAGACGAAGAAAGCCTTACTCCGGGCAAATGTATGGTAACCGGTAAACCATCTGCTCGCCGTGTACTCTTTGCTAGAGCTTATTGATTTTTTAGTCTTAAAATAAGGAAGGTCGGCAGCAGTGAATGCTCCCGACCTTTATTCTTTGGGAAATGATTGAAATAAAAAATATATCTATCAACTTTGGTGACTTGTTACTTTTCAGGCATCTCAACTTGCATGTAAATCGGGGTGAGAGTGTTTGTGTTTGCGGTGACTCGGGTAGTGGAAAGACTTCGTTATTGAAGGCTGTCTTAGGATTTGTGCCTATAAGTGAAGGAGTTATCAAAGTAGATGGGGTAGAGATGACCCCTCGAAATGCCGATTTTGTCCGTCGGAAAATAGCATGGATTCCACAAGAGCTTGCCTTGCCGTCTGAATGGGTAAGTGATATGGTGCGTATGCCTTTTGAGTTGAAAGCCAATCGGGAAACAGGCTTTAGCATGGAACGCTTGTTGGATAATTTTGCCTTGTTGGGTTTGGAAGAAGAGCTTTATCACAAGCGTGTGCACGAGGTGTCGGGTGGACAGAGACAACGGATTATGCTGGCGGTTACCGAGGTGCTCAATAAATCGATATTGATAGTGGATGAACCTACTTCGGCGCTTGATCCCAGCTCTTGTGACCGCGTGATAGATTTTTTTAGAAGTCTGTGCGGTAAGGGTATGACTGTTCTGGCAGTTTCTCACGACAAGCAGTTTGCTGCCGGTTGCAACCATATATTTAATTTATAAAACGTGTACGGATGGGAACGATAGATATAGATTACACCTGTTTGGGAGTAGGATTACTGCTTTTACTGATACCTGTTTACTTCTTGTGGCGTTTCAAAACGGGATTACTGAAACCTATTCTAATTGGTGCCGTACGAATGATCATTCAGTTGTTTTTTATCGGTGTCTATCTCCGCTTTCTGTTTGAGTGGAATAATCCTTTTATTAATTTCTTATGGGTAATTATTATGGTGGGCGTTGCAGCTGAAACAGCTGTTACCCGTACTCGTTTGAAGCGTCATATTTTAATGATTCCCGTTTCCGTGGGTTTTCTGGTGACAGTGGTGTTGGTAGGACTTTATTTCCTAGGCTTCGTGCTTAGACTAGATAACATTTTCAGCGCTCAATATTTCATCCCGATATTTGGTATTATCATGGGTAATATGTTGGGAGTGAATGTGATTGGTCTCAATACTTACTATGCCGGTTTGAAGCGTGAGCAACAACTTTATTATTACTTGTTGGGTAACGGTGCCACTCGTAGCGAGGCCATTGCTCCTTTTATTCGTCAGGCTTTAATAAAAGCCTTCAGTCCCGGTATAGCTAACATGGCTGTAACGGGGTTAGTGGCACTTCCCGGGACTATGATTGGACAGATATTAGGTGGCAGTTCGCCTCATGTAGCAATTAAATATCAGATAATGATAGTAGTGATAACTGTTGCTTCTTCCATGCTCTCATTGATGATTACCATTATGTTGGCTTCCCGAAAATCTTTTGATTCTTATGGTCGCCTGTTGCAAGTGCATAAAGAGGGAAAACGTAAATAGAGTATTTGACAAATATCATCTTAATGACAGACAAAGAACAAATATGGCGTAGAATAGCTGAAATGGAGACTCCCGGTTTTTTTATTACCGCAGATATCATGTGTGAAGGAAGTTCGGAACTGGATGGACTGGAAGTGTTTATCAAAGGGAAGATAACACAAATACAGCAAGGGATTACAGGGCGGAAATTTACTTTTCAGGAAGGGGAGTGGCGTCTTCATCTCACCTTTTTTCCTACCAATTGCGTTGTAGATGAACGTTATGCTCTAAAGAATAAGTTTATCAAACAAAGAAAATAATCTTGTACACCTTATTGGCTTTATTGTCCTATTAAACTTGTTTTGAAGATTTCTATTATTACTGTTGCCTTTTTGGTGGAGTTACTTTATGTAGGAAATAACCTTCATAGTAGTCTACAAGATATAAAAGTAGAAAATCTTTCTGATTATTTTCGTTTCATCAAGAAAAAATGTATCTTTGCATTCAAATTTTCTCGAAGAAATGAAAATTAAAGAAGTAATAGGTGCCCTTGAAAGGTTCGCGCCTCTGCCTTTGCAAGACGGTTTTGATAATGCCGGACTGCAAATCGGACTGACAGAAGCGGAAGCAACAGGGGCTTTGTTGTGTTTAGACGTTACTGAAGCCGTTGTAGATGAAGCGGTCACCTTAGGATACAATCTTATTGTGTCACATCATCCGCTTATTTTCAAAGGATATAAATCTATTACGGGGCGTGATTATGTGGAACGTTGTATCCTGAAAGCTATCAGGAACGATATTGCTATTTATTCGGCTCATACCAATTTGGATAATGCGCCGGGTGGGGTGAACTTCAAAATTGCGGAGAAAATCGGTTTGGAGAATATTCGTATACTTGAGCCGAAACAGGAATGTCTGCTGAAATTGGTTACTTTTGTTCCTCGCGCACAAGCTGATGAGGTAAGAAATGCATTGGCGGAGGCAGGATGTGGATGCATAGGTAATTATGATTCATGCAGTTATAATGTGGAAGGTGAGGGGATGTTCCGTGCTTTGAAGGGGGCAAGTCCATTTTGTGGAGAGGTAGGCGAATTGCATAAAGAGTCCGAAATACGCATCGAAACAATTCTGCCTGATTTCAAAAAGGCGACTGTTGTAAAAGCTTTGCTGGGTGCTCATCCTTATGAGGAACCTGCGTTTGATTTCTATCCGTTGAAAAACGATTGGATTCAGGTAGGAGCCGGAGTCATAGGAGAGTTGAAGAAGCCTGAAACAGAGTTGGAGTTTCTGAAAAACATCAAGAAAACTTTTGAAGTGGGGTGTGTGAAGCATACCCGTTTATCAGGACGTTTGATTCAGACTGTGGCTTTGTGTGGTGGTGCAGGTGCGTTTTTGTTGCCTCGTGCGGTTGGTAAAGCAGATGTTTTTATTACCGGTGAAGTGAAGTATCATGACTATTTTAATTATGAGAATGATATTTTGATAGCTGAAATAGGACATTATGAGAGTGAACAATATACAAAAGAAATATTTTATTCAATCATACGGGAAATGTTTCCGGCACTGGAAGTCCAGATGACGCGGGTAAACACCAATCCCATTAAATATTTGTAAGAAAAACTATGGCTAGAGAAGCAAAGAAAGACCCGAGTGAATTGACGGTAGAAGAGAAATTGAAAGCTTTATACCAGTTACAGACCATGGTGTCCGAAATCGATAAGATTAAGACGCTGAGAGGTGAACTTCCTCTTGAAGTACAAGACCTTGAAGACGAAGTAGCAGGTTTGAGTACCCGTATCGAAAAGATTAAAGCTGAAATAGAAGAGCTGAGATCAAATATTGCCACAAAGAAGATTGAGATTGAAACGGCTAAGAATTCTGTAGAGAAATATAAATCTCAGCAAGACAATGTACGCAATAATCGTGAATATGATGTGCTGACAAAAGAAATTGAATTCCAGTCATTGGAAATTGAACTCTGTGAAAAGCGTATTAAAGAATATACAGCTACCGAAAAGGCCAAGAATGAGGAAATCGCACAAAGCAATGAAGCTTTGGAAGAAAGAAAGAAAGACTTGGATGCGAAAAAGGCTGAATTGGAAGAAATTGTTTCTGAAACAAAACAGGAGGAAGAAAAGCTTCGTGAAAAGGCTAAAGTGTTGGAAACTACCATAGAACCTCGTTTATTGCAGGCGTTTAAACGTATCCGTAAGAACTCTCGTAATGGTTTGGGTATTGTTTATGTACAACGCGATGCATGTGGCGGTTGTTTTAACAAGATTCCGCCTCAGAAGCAATTGGATATTCGTATGCGTAAGAAAATTATCGTTTGCGAATATTGTGGTCGTATCATGATTGACCCTGAATTGGCCGGTGTAGTATCGGAACAGCATTTAGAGTCTGTCAAGAAATAAGTTATTTATTATTTATATCGAACGGATTGCATAGAACTTACTGTCACTGATGTGGCGGTAATGTTTTATGCAATCCGTATTTTATATATCGATCTTCCCCCGGCTACAGTTGGGAGTAAGATGGAATTTCGGGCAAGAAGACGTAACTTTGCGTGTTATAGTCGATTTGGCAGCAATAGTGACTCAGACCGTTACTCACAATGAGATATTTCACTTTCAATACCATGTTATAGCGTGTTATCTGGTCGAATACCGCTTGTGTTATTTCTATATGGGGGGCTTTGTACTCCACTATCAACTTTGCACTCAAATTCTTATCGTAAAGGACAGTGTCGCAACGCTTCTTTGTTCCGTTCAAGTTTAATTGTATCTCATTGGCAAGAAGTCCTTTAGGATAACCTTTATAATCCGTCAGAAAATGAACAAAATGTTGTCTTACCCATTCTTCCGGGGTAAGGGCGACATATCTTTTTCGGAGCGTATCGAAAATAACATTTTTTCCGTTGCGCTGTACTATTTTAGCTTCGTAGGATGGTAAGTTTAATGATAACATTTAGTAAATTTGCAATAAGTATAATTCGGTATAACCGGTACAAAAATACAAAAGATTATGAAAACAAAAGAGGAAATTGTAGCAAACTGGCTTCCTCGCTACACAAAAAGAAGCCTGGAAGATTTCGGAGAGTATATACTTCTGACCAATTTCAATAAATATGTGGAGTTGTTTGCCGAGAAATTCGGTGTTCCGGTATTGGGGCGTGATGCCAATATGATATCTGCCAGTGCGGAGGGGATGACTATCATTAATTTTGGAATGGGTAGCCCTAATGCGGCTATTATCATGGATTTGCTAGGGGCAATTCAGCCTAAAGCATGCCTTTTTCTTGGAAAGTGTGGAGGGATAGATAAAAAAAATAAGTTGGGAGATCTGATTCTGCCAATAGCTGCCATCCGTGGAGAAGGAACTTCTAATGACTATTATCCGCCTGAAGTTCCTGCATTGCCGGCATTTATGTTGCAACGTGCTGTTTCGTCTGCTATTCGCGACCATGCTCGTGACTATTGGACGGGGACTGTATATACTACTAATCGTCGCATTTGGGAGCATGATGAAGAGTTCAAAAAATATCTCCTCAAGACTCGTGCCATGTGTGTGGATATGGAGACAGCCACTCTGTTTACTACCGGCTTTTATAATCATATTCCTACCGGCGCATTACTTTTAGTATCAGATCAACCGATGATTCCGGAAGGGGTGAAAACCGACAAGAGCGACAACATTGTAACGCAACAGTTTGTGAAGGAGCATGTAGAGATTGGCATTGCTTCCATGCGTATGATCATTGATGAAAAGAAGACGGTTAAACACTTGAAATTTGACTGGTAATTTTACTTATTATGGCAAAAGAAACCACTTACGAAGAAATAGCCCGTGACTTGAAAAATCGTATTTATAAGCCGGTGTATTATCTTATGGGAGAAGAGTCTTATTATATAGACAGAATCTCTGAGTATATTGCCCAAACAGTGTTAAATGAAAATGAAAAGGAATTTAACCAAACGATTCTATATGGTGCTGATACGGACATAGCTACCATTATCAATGCCGCCAAGCGTTATCCTATGATGTCTAAATATCAGGTTGTCATAGTAAAGGAAGCACAAGGTGTCAAAAATATAGATGAGCTGTCTTATTATTTGCAGAAGCCTTTGGAATCTACCATTTTGGTGCTGTGTCATAAGCATGGTGTTCTGGACAGAAGAAAAAAATTGGCAGCTGAGATAGAGAAAGTGGGTGTGCTTTTTGAATCAAAGAAGATAAAGGATACTCAATTGGCTGGCTTTATCACTTCTTATTTAAAGCGTAAATCTATCGAGATTGAGCCGAAAGCATCCGAAATGATGGCTGAGTTTGTCGGTACGGATTTGAGTAGAATGGCAGGAGAATTGGAAAAACTTATTATTACTCTTCCTAAAGGGCAAAAACGAATCACACCGGAGCAAATAGAGCAGAATATAGGCATAAGCAAGGATTATAATAACTATGAGCTTAGAAATGCTCTGATTATAAAGGATGTATTTAAGGCAAATCAGATAATAAAATATTTTGAGGAGAATCCTAAGACTAATCCTCTGCAGATGACATTGTCTGTGTTATTTAATTTCTTCTCTAATTTAATGCTGGCATATTATGCTCCCGAGAAATCGGAACAAGGTATTGCTGCTCAGTTGGGACTGAAATCTCCTTGGCAATCTAAGGACTATCTGGCTGCTATGAGGAAATATAGCGGAGTAAAGGTGATGCAGATAATTGGTGAAATTCGTTACTGCGATGCCAAGTCGAAAGGGGTGGGAAATTCTTCTTTGGGAGATGGGGAGTTACTCCGGGAACTTGTTTATAAAATTCTTCATTAGGTAGAGTTGTCGGTGGAAGAAAAGAAGTCCCGATGTTCTTTGTGATGGGAGAGCATCGGGACTTCTTTATAGTATTTCTTTTCTTACTAACTGCCTTTGTTGCATATTGATATTATTTTACATATTTATTATCTTGTTTCTTCTTTGTGCTTGTTGGGGTTATCCTGATAGGTATCTTCTCTTACAAATTTCTAGATTGTTCTTCTTGTTGATACTGAAAATTAAGTTTATCTTATTTATAATTAGGTAGTTATATGGAATTTTGCTTCTTGAGAATCGTGTATTTGCTGAGAAGTGGGTTCTTGTTCGTGAAAATGAAAGTATTTCTCTATTTTTAAGTTTGGCGAGTTGCAAATTATATCACATAAAAAGCGTTTGTCAAGAGAGGGAGACAAACTAATTAAATCCTGATACAGATATTACAGAACCTGATCAATACACATATTATGCATATGCACGTGTAACCCTATGCGTATATATGTGTAGGTAAAATGTCTGTTGGTACGAGGGCTTGCGGAATCAGATGAAGAGGTGTGCCTCTCTTCTTCAGGAGGTAAAATTCATGATTGGCGAATTTTTATATTTCCAACAGTAAATATATGATTGTAAACAGCGGTAGATATAGATAACTTTGTAAATTACCATATTTACAAACTGATATTTTATGGTTGTAAATGGAAATATGTTCTCTTGTAAAGCACAAGATTATAAATGTGTATGCATATTTATTTAAGCTTATATGTTAGCTGATATTTTACTGAAAACCAATAAATTAATACCTGTTCATAAAGCAGTTAATAAAGAAAATGTAAAAAGGTTGCTCTTTTCGATATTTTCATTTGTATATTACGTGTATATCTAATTTATAATACTCATATAATGAGTGATTTACACCTATATAATTAAAGTTAAGATTATCGCTATTTTAGGGCAGTTTACGCTTGTAAACACAGCGTTATTTAAATATGTAAATTTAATAAATACAAGTATAAACTATACATTTATATATTGTAAATTTGCAAATCCGAATTATAAGAATTACTTTTGTATCTATATAATCTGACTTATTACTTTTGTAAATGAAGGAAAGAATAGCTCAAATCGTCCAAAAAGAAGGTATGACTGCTGCGCAATTTGCAGATAAGATAGGAATTTCGCCTTCTTCTCTCTCTCATATCCTGAGTGGTAGGAATAATCCGAGCCTGGAGGTAGTCATGAAAATACACAAGGCTTGTGATTACATTAGTTTGGATTGGCTTCTCTATGGTGAAGGAGAAATGGAGACCGATGTGGACTCGGATAATAATGGTAGTTTTCCCGGACCATTGTTTGACGAGAATTCATTATTTGCGTCCAATGGGACGAATGTGCCAGAATATCGCAAGGAAATTGAGGTTAAAGCCTCTACTATTCCCCCTAAAGAGATTGTGCGTGAGGAGATTAAGTACATAGAAAAACCTGCCAGAAAAATCACTGAAATAAGAATTTTCTTCGATAATGGTACTTATGAAACCTTTCGCCCGGAAAAATAGCTTGCATTTTACTAAAATGCCCTCCCACAGATAACTAATTGGGTAAATTCGTGTATCTTTGCATTGAAAAACGAATTTACCCAATTTTATTTCATGAAAAAATATATTTTAGACCTTGTGGTTACACAGAACATTAAATTGCATGCCAATTATGTTCTGATTAAAATGACTCAGGCTAACCCGTTACCCGAAATGTTGCCGGGTCAGTTTGCTGAGATACGGATTGACGGCTCTAATACTACTTTTCTGCGCCGTCCGATTTCCATTAACTATGTGGATAAGAAAACAAACGAAGTATGGTTCCTGGTACAGTTGGTTGGTGACGGTACACGTAAATTGGCAACTGTAAAGCAGGGTGACATCGTTAATGTAGTAATGCCTTTAGGTAACGGATTTACTATACCCAAGGATGTTACGGCATTCAAGCCTTTGCTAGTGGGTGGTGGTGTAGGTACTGCTCCTATGCTTATGTTAGGGGTAGAACTTGCAAAGGCCGGCTGTAAGCCAACCTTTCTGTTGGGTGCACGTTCCTCTAAGGATCTGTTGCAATTAAAAGAATTTGAGAAGCTGGGTGAGGTTTATACCACCACTGAAGACGGCAGTATGGGTGAACAAGGTTATGTGACCGGACATAGTCTGTTGAACAACAATAGCTTTAACATGATATATACTTGTGGTCCGAAGCCTATGATGGTATCAGTTGCCAAATATGCCAAAGCCAATGGTATCGAATGCGAGGTGTCATTGGAGAACATGATGGCGTGTGGCGTGGGTGCATGTTTATGTTGTGTGGAAAACACGGACGAAGGTCACCTGTGTGTTTGTAAAGATGGTCCTGTATTTAATATAAAGAAACTATTATGGCAGATTTAAGCGTAAATATTGGCAGTTTGATGATGTCCAATCCTGTTATGACGGCATCAGGTACATTTGGCTACGGAAAAGAGTTTGAGGACTTTGTAGATTTAGAAAAGATTGGCGGTATCATTGTAAAGGGTACTACTCTTCACCATCGTGAAGGAAATCCTTATCCGCGTATGGCAGAAACCCCCATGGGAATGCTCAATGCTGTAGGATTACAAAATAAGGGCGTAAATTACTTTGTGGAGCACATATATCCACAGATAAAGGATATCAATACCAATATGATTGTAAACGTCTCAGGTTCGGCTGTAGAAGACTATGCCAAGACAGCAGAAATTATCAATGAGCTTGATAAGATTCCGGCCATCGAATTGAACATTTCCTGTCCTAATGTAAAGCAGGGAGGTATGGCTTTCGGTGTTTCTGCCAAAGGCTGTTCGGAGGTGGTGAAAGCTGTTCGTGAGGTGTATAAAAAAACGTTGATTGTAAAGTTATCGCCTAACGTGACAGATATCACTGAGATTGCACGGGCTGCCGAAGCATCGGGTGCCGATAGTGTCTCTTTGATAAATACATTGTTGGGTATGGCAATCGACGCAGAGAAACGTCGTCCTGTTCTTTCGACCATTACGGGCGGCATGAGTGGCGCGGCAGTAAAACCGATTGCTCTGCGTATGGTTTGGCAAGTAGCTAAAGCGGTAAATATTCCTGTCATAGGATTAGGTGGCATCATGGATTGGAAAGATGCGGTAGAGTTTATGCTTGCAGGTGCTACCGCCATACAGATTGGTACGGCAAACTTTATAGACCCTGCTGTTACTGTCAAAGTATCAGAAGGTATTAATGACTATTTAGAGCGTCATGGGTATACATCTGTAAAAGATATCATAGGTGCATTAGAAGTGTAATAGTTTTACCTTTATATAAGTTGGCCTCGCAAGGATGTTTTGAGGTATTACTCTTTATCCTTGCGGGGCTTTTTGTTCTTGTAGTCCGATGAACTTTGGCTTCTAAATAAGTTGCACCTGCAACTTTATGCAAGGGTATCAAATGATAACTTTAAATGTTTTTTCCCGATGAAATGGTTCGTTTTTATAAAAATGAAGGTTTAGAATATGCAGAAAAAGCTTTATTGCGGGTGGGAAGACTACATCTATACTTTGATGAACTTGAAGAGCTGAAGTAGAACTTTAAGTAGGTGTGTTCCTAAAAGCAAGGAGGTGCAGAGGGTAATGGATACCGTCTGCACCTCCTTGCTTTTTGTATTTATTTTTTATTTTAGCAAATCCGGTCTTAAACGTTGAGTTCGCTCTAAAGACTGCTGAAGTTCCCATTCTTTTATTTTTGCCTCGTGCCCCGATAAGAGTATATCAGGAACAGCCCATCCATTGTACTCGGCCGGGCGTGTATAGACAGGAGCAGCTAATAAATTATCTTGGAAAGAATCAGACAAAGCAGATTGCTCATCAGAAATTACTCCGGGGATAATACGAACTACCGCATCGGCAATAACAGCCGCTGCAAGTTCACCTCCTGTCAAAACATAGTCACCAATGCTAATTTCTTTCGTAATGAAATGTTCACGGATTCGGTAGTCTATTCCCTTAAAATGCCCGCATAGAATGATTAAGTTTTTGGCAAGCGAGAGAGAGTTTGCCATTGGTTGATTGAATTGTTCTCCATCGGGACTTGTAAAAATTACTTCATCATATTCACGCTCTGCTTTCAGGGCAGAAATACATCGGTCTATCGGCTCAATTTTCATCACCATACCGGCAAATCCTCCAAAGGGATAATCGTCTACTTTGCGATAACGGTCGAAAGCATAATCACGCAAATTATGTATATGAATTTCTGCGATTCCTTTCTTTTGTGCCCGGCTCATAATGGAGCAGTTGAAGAAACCTTCCAGCATCTCGGGCAATACAGTTATGATATCTATTCTCATTTTCTATATATTTTTTGCAAAAGTACTAAAATCCTCTCTGCCTAACGGTGTTTTTCATTCAAAAAATAGCTATTTTTGCAGGAAACTATCTTTTATAGTATGACTGAAATAGAAAGAATAGATCAATTGCGCGAGGAACTTCATCGCCATAACTATAATTATTATGTGCTGAATGCTCCCGAAATCAGCGATCAGGAATTTGACTTTCTGATGCGTGAGCTGCAAGACTTAGAAGCAAAGCATCCCGAACATCGGGATGAAAATTCGCCTACCATGCGTGTGGGGAGTGATATTAATAAGAACTTTACTCAAGTGGTACACAAATATCCTATGCTTTCGCTTGCCAATACTTATTCGGAATCGGAAGTTTCAGATTTTTATGACCGTGTGAAGAAATCTTTGAATGAAGAGTTTGAAATTTGCTGTGAGATGAAATATGACGGAACTTCCATTTCCCTTACTTATGAGAATGGGAAATTGAGTCGTGCCGTTACTCGCGGTGACGGTGTGCAAGGAGACGATGTGACGGATAATGTGAAAACCATCCGTAGTATTCCGCTTGTTTTGCATGGTGAAGGTTATCCGTCCGAATTTGAAATTCGTGGAGAAATTCTGATGCCTTGGGAAGTGTTTGAAGAACTGAATCGTGAGCGCGAAGCTCGCGAGGAACCTCTTTTTGCCAATCCGCGCAATGCTGCTTCGGGAACGCTGAAACTGCAGAACTCTGCTATCGTGGCTTCTCGCAAGTTGGATGCTTACCTATATTATTTATTAGGTGAAAACTTGCCTTATGACGGCCATTACGAAAATTTGAAAGAAGTAGAAAAATGGGGCTTTAAGATATCTGATGTTACACGCAAGTGTAAAACATTGGAAGAGGTATTTGAGTTTATCAGATATTGGGATACCGAGCGTAAAAATCTTCCGGTTGCTACGGATGGTATTGTACTGAAAGTCAATTCTCTGCGTCAACAGCGTAATCTTGGTTATACAGCCAAGTCTCCCCGTTGGGCCATTGCCTATAAGTTTCAGGCAGAACGGGCATGTACCCGCTTGAACAAAGTGACTTATCAAGTAGGGCGTACGGGAGCCGTTACTCCGGTTGCCAATCTTGACCCTGTGCAACTGGCGGGAACAGTGGTAAAACGCGCCTCTCTCCATAATGCAGATATTATTGAAGGACTCGATCTTCACATTGGCGATATGGTATATGTAGAGAAAGGCGGTGAAATTATTCCGAAGATTGTTGGTGTAGACAAAGATGCCCGTATAATGATTGGCGATAAAGTGAGATTCATTACTGACTGCCCTGAGTGTGGAAGCAAATTGGTACGTTATAAAGGTGAAGCAGCTTATTATTGTACCAATGACACGGCCTGTCCTCCCCAGATAAAAGGGAAAATAGAACATTTTATCAGTCGCCGGGCGATGAATATCGAAGGTCTCGGTCCTGAGACCGTAGACCAGTTTTATCAAGAAGGACTTATTCACGATATAGCTGATTTGTACAAACTGAAAGCATCTGATATTATTAATTTGGAACGCATGGGAGAAAAGTCGGCCGAGAATATTATCTCAGGTATTGAGCAATCAAAGAATGTGCCGTTTGAAAGAGTTCTTTTTGCGCTGGGCATCCGTTTTGTGGGTGAAACCACAGCAAAAACTTTGGTCAAAGCGTTTAAATCTATCGATGCTTTAATACATGCCGGCCTCAACGATTTGATCCATGTCGATGAAATCGGTGAAAAGATAGCTCAAAGTATTATTTTGTACTTTGCAGATGCCAAAAATCGGGATATCGTTGAGCGTCTTCGAGTTGCCGGGGTGACAATGGAGGCTGATGAACAAGATACTGCTGACCGTACTGAGAAGTTGGCGGGAAAATCGATTGTTATCAGCGGGGTATTTACCTATCATTCGCGTGACGAATATAAAGCATTCATCGAAAAACATGGTGGAAAGAACGTAGGAAGCATTTCCTCGAAAACCAGTTTTATTTTAGCCGGAGATAACATGGGTCCCAGTAAATTGGAAAAAGCGCAGAAGTTAGGTATTGCCATGGTGAGCGAAGAAGAGTTTCTAGAGATGATTAAGTGACTTTTTAGTATGTATAATTTAAAAATTATATGATTTTTATCGCTAAAAAAGAAAATATTCGTACTTTTGTGAGCTATTGAATAAGAGTTTATTATTTATTTATGATACAAACAAGATTAAAAGGAATGGGAGTGGCACTGATTACTCCTTTCAAAGAAGATGATAGCGTTGATTATGAAGCGTTACTCCGTTTGGTAGATTACCAGCTACAGAACGGAACAGACTTTTTGTGTGTGTTGGGAACTACCGCCGAAACCCCGACTTTGACTAAAGAAGAAAAGGATAAGATAAAACATTTGGTGGTAGAAAGAGTGAACGGACGAATTCCCATTTTATTGGGAATCAGTAGCAACTGCACCCGCACTGTTGTCGAATCGCTGAAAAATGATGATTTCACCGGTGTAGACGCTGTTCTTGTAGCTGTACCATATTATAATAAACCCTCTCAGGAAGGTATCTATCAGCACTATAAGGCGATTGCTGAAGCTACCGACCTTCCGGTAGTGCTTTATAATGTTCCCGGACGTACCGGTGTAAATATGACGGCCGAAACAACTTTACGTTTGGCACGCGATTTTAATAATATCATTGCTATTAAGGAGGCTTCTGGAAATATTACTCAAATGGATGACATCATCAAGAACAAGCCGGCTAATTTTGATGTGATTTCGGGTGATGACGGAATAACTTTTCCTTTGATTACATTAGGAGCAGTAGGAGTTATTTCTGTAATCGGCAATGCTTTTCCGCGTGAATTTAGTCGTATGACACGATTGGCTCTTCAGGGAGATTTTGCAAATGCATTGACTATCCATCATAAATTTACAGAATTGTTCAGCTTGCTGTTTGTGGATGGCAATCCTGCCGGAGTGAAAGCTATGCTGAATGTTATGGGGTTGATTGAGAATAAGCTTCGTCTGCCTTTGGTTCCTACTCGAATCACTACTTTTGAGAAGATGCGTGCTATATTGGATGAATTGAAAATCAAATGCTGATAGAGAAAAGCACGATAGATACTGTCTATATAGAAATTAAACGTTGAAAATCTTATAGATTTACACATAATATTTTCCCTCTTTGGTCTTGCCTGTGATGAATTAAGGCCCAAAGAGGGAAATTTTATGTGGTGATGACTTGCAAATGGGTCACTTATTATTCTTGGGGATTTAAATATCATATCACAAACAAAGGGAAGAATAAGCCGTTCCCCGGGGTCGGCCAAGGCTTTTTAAACGGAAGATTATTACAGTCTGCGGCAGTGGACTGTATGATTCGTTGCAGTGGACCGTACAGTCTGCTACAGTGGACTGTACGGTCCGCTGCCGGAGACTGTAGTAATTCGACGGATAGGCAGGCATAATCTAAAGGATGAAAACGCTTGGTCCGACTAACGAAACGGCGTAGGGAGCTTAAAACAATCTCGAAGAATGGGGGTATCCGCAATTTAATACAGTCATCAAGATATTTTTGAAGTTTCTGTTTCATGCGCCAAAGATAGGGTTTTTAACTAATTCCCCCAAGTTTTCAAACTGAGCCCCAATATGCTCGGCGGATTTTTATAGGAATGAATAAAAAAAAGAAGGTTCATCGTGTAGTACGACATACCTTCTTTTTGTGACCGCGACAGGATTCAAACCTGTAACCGGCTGATCCGTAGTCAGCTACTCTATTCAGTTGAGCTACGCGGCCATTGTTAAAACTCTTGATACCATTTATTTTTTTTGTGACCGCGACAGGATTCAAACCTGTAACCGGCTGATCCGTAGTCAGCTACTCTATTCAGTTGAGCTACGCGGCCATTGCTAAAACTCTTGATACCATTTATTTTTTTTGTGACCGCGACAGGATTCAAACCTGTAACCGGCTGATCCGTAGTCAGCTACTCTATTCAGTTGAGCTACGCGGCCATTGTTCTTTCGTTTTAACGGGTGCAAAGATACGGACTTTTTTTGAATCTGCAAGTGTTTTAGCAATTCTTTTTTCAAAAAATTATTCGATGAAACGGGAGTTAAATAGCTGCCAACCTAGTGTGAGTCCTACATTCCAGTCGTTATTCGGTGAGCTATAATGATTTACGTATGCACTGATAGAACCGAAAGATAATTGGAATACAAGAGAGATTTCTCCTAGATATTCGAATTTTGTGAAGGCTTTACCATAATATGCTTTTCCGTATTCATCTTTTTTAATAGGAAAGATGGGAATGAAACCATAGAATTCTCCTCGTAGCTGGATAGAATTTCCTAATTGATAGATAGGAATAGCCCCGATTCCGGTATATTGATTGGCGCGGAATGCCTCATTGTAGGTCACTTTGCTATGGGCGGTGGGGGCAAATTCGCCCGCTTCCATTAAAGTTGCGGTATAATTATTTGAAAAATTTCGTGAAGAGTAATAGGCTTCCAAATAAGCTCCTAGTGTAAACTTAGGGCTTATTTTGTGATATGTTTCATTTTCATAAGATACCTGCAACCATGATTGTATCTTTTTATATTGGTTTTCTACAGGAGCTTGCGGATTGCCAGCTTTAAACTTTTCCCTGCCTGTGAATATTTGTGCTGCCATTTTTTCTCTGCTTCCCTGAGTGGCAAATTGTCGTGCGTTCAAGGTGCTTCCTTCCAAGACTATGGAGCCTCCAAGGATGTCGTAAGTGCTACGATCATGCTTTGCCTGACTGAAATCAATGATATTGGTTTGGAAATAGCGATCTTGAATGCGTGCGATTCCTATCCCAAATTCGGCTTTTTTTCGGCTGAGGAAGGGAAGTGCTGCTTTTATTTTCACGAATTCCTCTTTCTTTTTATTAAAAGCCGGATTGTCGTTGTTGGAGAATAACTTTTCTTCTTTATAATAGTCAAAGGTGGAGATGGAGGCCATGAAACGGTATGAAGTAGGTATTCGGGTTGGGAAATCGATGCGTGCTGCCAGTTGGAGGTTATTATAAATTCTGCCAAGTTGTCCGTCGAATGTAAATTCTTTAGAGTAATAGTTCAGGTTTTGGTAAGATGCACCAAAATAAACTTGGTTGGCTCCACTGGAAGAGACATTTCCACCAACTCGGGCGGAGAGATTGGCTTCCATCTTGACTTGTAAGTTCAAATCGTAAGTTCTGTCCTCCTTATTATAAACAGCGTGGGGAATAATTTCAGAGATTATATTATCTGATAACAAGCGAAAATATCCCTGTTTTACATCTTCTATTGTAAATGTCTCGTAATTATTTTCGTGGAATTCTTTGCGGATATATTGTTTCTGCCGTTCATTAGCGCCTGTGATATTGACTTTTTTGAATCGAAGTTCGGGTAAATTACTTTTATATGCCAAGCGCCGGGCTTCTATTTGGGCAGGATTCACTCTTCGATGGATTCGGCTTTTTATAGAGTCCATCATTTCCAATGTGCGTTTATAACCGATATCATGTAGTTCGTCGAAACGGTTGAAATCCATCAGGTTGACATTGTCGTATTTGAATGTTAATAGAATTCCTAAAGAATCGGGTAGCGTATAATCCGTCTTTTGCATGATCATATTTTCCAATTGTCCCATGATGTCTCCTTCTTTGGGTTTTCCAGGGTTGGTAGAAACGGTACTTCCTATAATAATATCAGGATGGAAATCGTCTTTCATCACATTTACCGGGAAATTATTGTATATTCCTCCATCATAAGCAAGTATTGAATCTATTTCAATCGGTTTGAACATGGCCGGAAAGCTCATGGAAGCACGGACAGCATCTCCTAAATCACCATCTTTCAATATCATGGCGCGTTTATTGTAAACGTCGGATGCAATGCAGCGGAAAGGAATAAACAAACTATCAAAGTTTTCTTTGCATGCCGCGGTGGATTGGGCAAAAAGTTGCAGAAATACGATATTCATTTGGATGGGATCTACAATACTGTTGGGCAGAAAATGGGGCTTTACACTTTTAAGGGAGTCCTTTAATGAAATACGAATGTTGATAAACTCCGGAGTCAGCGGATTTTTCTTGAAATAGTAGATATATTTTTCTTCAACATCTCCCGAATACCAGCGTTTAAAGTCATCTGATTTGAGTAGTTGTTCCATTTCATCAGGAGAATACCCCATAGCGTAAAGTGAGCCGACAATGGCACCCATAGAAGTACCGGTAATATAATCTATGGGGATTTCATTTTCTTCCAGTGCACGGATAATACCAATGTGAGTCAGTCCTTTAGCGCCGCCACCACTCAATACAAGTCCTACTTTTTGTGCTTTCATTTGCAAAGGGATTAATATTAGGAGTAGGAGTATATATATGCGTTGTTTCATGGATTTTCTATATTTTCCCAAATATAGAAATAAATCTTTATATATATTCGTTTTGGAAATAAAAAAGAGAAAGGGTATCAAAAGCAATTGTGTAGTTTTGCTGTTGATACCCTCTCTTTAGTTATGAGAAAAGCTCATAAAATCAGATTAATTCGATGCTTCGTTTTACAAAGTTGGTTAAAGCTTCTCCTTTTAACATATTGTTTTGTAATAATGCAAGATCGATTAATTGGTGGATTATCTTATTTCCATTGGCGTACTCACCTAAGACAGCCTGTTTCTTGGTGGTTTCATCCGATATTTTCTTTTCGATATCATTTAATTCATCTTTCTCTGCTTGCGGGATGTCTTCTGTTTTTTTGCCTTCTTGAGCCTTTTGGAGTTCCTTACGTCGGTTGTTTAAACTTGTCATTTCGCTTTCGATAGGTTCAAGTGCTGCTTTGCACGAGTTGTCGGCATCTGTCAATACTTGTTTGACGAGTTTGTGATCGGCATTCAAAACAAGGTTATACATATTTGGCATTTCTCCATAAAAACTCATACCGGCCTGAATATTAGCCATTTCTTTCATACGCCGCATATATTCGCTTTGTGTAATCATTATCGGTGCACCGTTTTCTCCTAACGATTGTGTTTCGACATTGAATTCCACTTTCTTTATCTGAGGCAACTGACTGCGGAAGACGGAAGAAAGAATCTCGCGTTGATTGGATTCCAAGTTAGCTTCTTTATGCTCCTCTTTGGCAATCAAACGATCAATGACATCACTATCCACACGAGTGAAGCGACTCTTTTCAAATTTTTGTTCGAGCATGCTTATCATGGCTACATCCAGTTGACCATCCATCAGTAATATATTGTATCCTCTGTTTTTGGCAGCGTCAATGTAACTGTATTGTTCGTCCATGTTGTTGGAATACAGGTAAATCAGATTTCCATCTTTATCTGTTTGGTTATCTTTGATTAAACTCTGATATTCTTCATAAGTATAATATTTTCCGTCTGTATCTTTCAATAAAGCAAATTTATTGGCTTTTTCATAGAAATCTTCTTGAGTCAACATGCCATAATTGATGAAAATCTTCAAGTCATCCCATTTTTCTTCAAATTCTTTACGGTTATTTTTGAAGATGGCTTGTAAACGATCTGAAACTTTCTTTGAAATATAGGTAGAAATCTTCTTTACGTTCGAGTCGCTTTGCAGATAAGAACGTGATACGTTTAACGGGATGTCCGGTGAATCAATTACGCCGTGTAAAAGAGTTAGAAAGTCAGGTACAATGCCTTCTACTGAATCTGTTACATATACTTGGTTGCAATATAACTGAATTTTGTTACGTTGCAATTCAATATTGCTCTTGATTTTCGGAAAGTAAAGAATACCTGTTAAATTGAACGGGTAGTCTACATTCAAATGAATCCAGAACAAAGGCTCGTCTGCCATCGGGTAGAGTTCCTGATAGAATTTTTTATAGTCCTCGTCTTTCAGCTCCACCGGTTTACGAGTCCAAAGAGGATAAGTTTCATTAATAATATTATCTTCGTTTGTCTCTACTTGTTTACCGTCTTTCCATTCTTTCTTTTTTCCAAAAGCTACAGGAATGGGGAGGAAACGGCAATATTTAGTAAGTAAAGCAGATATACGTGCTTCTTCTAAGAATTCTTTGCAATCATCGTCTATGTATAAGATAATGTCTGAACCACGGTCTGCTTTTTCCACGTCTTCTATAGTAAACTCAGGGCTTCCATCGCAAGTCCATTTCACGGCTTGAGCATCTTCGCGATAAGACTTGGTGATGATTTCCACTTTTTTTGCCACCATAAATGCGGAGTAGAAACCTAGTCCGAAGTGACCGATAATGGCATTGGCGTCATCTTTGTATTTTTCAAGAAAATCATTGGCGCCAGAAAAAGCAATTTGATTAATATACTTTTCTATTTCTTCAGCAGTTAATCCGATACCACGATCGGAGATAGTGATAGTATCTGCATTTAAACTTACTTTGACAGTGAGGTCGCCCATTTCTCCTTTAAACTCCCCTTTGGAGGCAAGAGTCTTGAGCTTTTGGGTAGCATCTACTGCATTAGATACCAATTCACGAAGAAATATTTCATGGTCACTATATAAGAACTTTTTAATGATGGGGAAAATATTCTCGGTAGTTACCCCAATGTTTCCTTTTTGCATATTATTAATGTTTTAAGTTATTGTTATTTGTAATTGTAAGCTTTGGAGCAAAAAAAATGCCAGATACACAGGTATCTGACATTTTGGCGGTTATTTTTGGATAACTTTTAGTCCTTTACTTTTCTACAGTCATACTGATGGCATCTTCTTCTTTATTGTATGACACTTTAATAGTATCTCCGGGCTGTAATTCTGTACCAAGAATTATTTCTGACAATCCGTCTTCCAAATAGTTTTGAATAGCACGTTTCAACGGACGTGCACCGAATTGTATATCATAACCTTTTGATGCGACAAATCGCTTTGCTTCGTCATCTATAATCATCTTATAGCCAATGTTTTCAATCCGCTGGTGAAGTCCTTTAAGCTCAATGTCGATAATCTTCACCAATGCTTCCATATCCAATTGGTCGAAATTAATAATTTCGTCTAGGCGGTTAATGAATTCAGGTGCAAAGGCTTTGTTTAAAGCCTTTGTAATGACTCCTTTAGCATATTCTTTATCATCCTCACGTGCCTGTGTAGTGAAGCCTATTCCTTTGCCGAATTCTTTTAGTTGGCGGGTTCCTATATTAGAGGTCATGATAACTACCGTATTCTTGAAGTCTACGGTTCTGCCATAACTGTCAGTCAGTCGGCCTTCGTCCATTACTTGCAACAAAATATTGAATACATCGGGGTGGGCCTTTTCTATCTCATCCAATAAAACGATAGAATAGGGTTTGCGTCTTACTTTTTCAGTTAGTTGACCTCCTTCTTCATAGCCTACGTATCCCGGAGGTGCTCCTACGAGCCGTGAAACTGTAAACTTCTCCATATATTCACTCATATCAATGCGAATCAGTGCATCAGTGGAGCCAAACATCAGTTTTGACAATTCTTTGGCTAAATGAGTTTTACCGACTCCTGTAGGTCCTAAAAACATAAATGTACCAATAGGCTTGTTGGGGTCTTTTAACCCTACGCGACTGCGCTGGATAGCTTTTACTAATGTATTAATCGCTTTATCCTGACCTACTACTTTAGTTAGTAGTTCATCTTTCATGCTTAATAACTTCACGCCTTCAGTCTGTGCCATTTTTTGTACGGGAATTCCCGAAATCATAGAAACTACGTCAGCAATCTGCTCTTCGTCCACAGTTTCGCGATTTTCTTTTAAGGCCTTTTCCCATTTTTCTTTCAGTATATCCAATTGTGCTGCATATTCTTTTTCTTTGTCGCGGTAGCTGGCGGCAAGCTCAAAGTTCTGCAGTTTGACAGCCTCATTTTTAAGAGATTTCATTTCATCTATCAACTTTTCCTGCTCTTCGATTTCCTTAGGGGCGCTTATATTTATGAGGTGTACGCGCGAGCCTGCTTCATCTAAAGCATCAATAGCTTTATCCGGGAAATTTCGATCGGTTATATAGCGTTCTGTCAGTTTTACACAAGCTTCCAATGCGGCATCGGTATAGTTTACATTATGGTGATCCTCATATTTTTCTTTGATGTTTTGCAGAATTTGAATTGTTTCTTCGGGTGTAGTAGGCTCTACTATGACTTTTTGGAAACGGCGCTCCAAAGCTCCATCTTTTTCAATATTCTGACGATATTCGTCTAGTGTGGTAGCACCAATGCATTGAATTTCACCTCTAGCTAATGCCGGCTTTAACATGTTGGCGGCATCCATAGAACCTGCAGCAGAACCTGCACCGACGATGGTATGTATTTCATCAATGAAAAGGATAATATTGGGATTTTTCTTTAATTCATTCAAGATAGAACGAATACGTTCTTCAAATTGTCCTCGATATTTTGTACCTGCTACAACAGCCGTCATATCAAGTGCAATCACACGTTTATCAAACAAGATGCGTGAAACTTTTTTCTCTACAATTCGAAGTGCAAGTCCCTCTACAATAGCAGATTTACCTACACCTGGCTCACCAATGAGGATAGGATTGTTTTTTTTGCGGCGGCTTAGAATCTGAGCTAATCGCTCAATTTCCTTAATTCGCCCCACTACAGGGTCTAATTTACCTTCTTCGGCGGCACGTGTCATATCTGTACCGAAATTATCGAGTACAGGTGTATCATTAGTAGGTTTCTTTTGGGTAGAGCGTGTCTGTTGGGTAGCTCCAGATTGGCTATTTCCTGTCGAAGGCTGATTTTGGATTTCATCCTCTTCTTCATCTTCATCTTCGCTGAACCCAAGCCCTGCGTGAATATCTGGCTGAAGAGTAAGTTGTTCGATTATTTTATCATATGTCACATTGCTGCTTTCTAGTAAATGGAAAGCAGAGTTATTCTTAACTTTCATGATTGCCAATAGAATATGTTCTGAATCAGCGAGTGAATTCTTAAGTAATTTTGCTTCCAAAATACAAAGCTTTAATACTTTGGATGCAGATTCATTAAAGTTGATATTAGCATCGTAAATGGCATCGCTTTCTGAATCTCTTTTCAGGATATTCTCTAATTGGTATTTTATATCTTGTAAATTAATATTTAAGTTTAGTAGAATCTCGATAGCCTTTCCTTCACCTTCACGTATCAGTCCCAACAGCAAGTGTTCGGGACCGATATAGCTGTTTCGGAGTCTATTTGCCTCTTCTTTGCTATAAGTAATGATGTCGGACACTCTTTGTGTAAATTGATTATTCATAAAATTATTATCCTCCTTAAAAAGTATAGTGTTTATTCTTTAAATGCAAAGATACGCATAAAAATGATGCGTACCGTTATTTTTCTTTTTATTTAATATTATACCTGCAAAATGTGTGCCACATTATATTTTATGCTCTTCGAAAAGAGGAATATAATGTATTATGCTATTTTTTATCTAAAGACATGTAAGTACATGGCAAAATATGTCATTTGGCTCAACTTTTTTTCGGGTTTGTTTTCGTATGTCGTATAAAAGCCGTACCTTAGCGTGGTTTTTGATAGACCCTGAAATGTATAATTAATATTTGTTTTAAATGCAAGAACAAGACAGAATTATAAAGATTAACATCGAAGAGGAAATGAAGTCGTCGTACATTGATTATTCTATGTCGGTAATCGTGGCACGCGCCCTCCCTGATGTACGAGATGGTTTGAAACCCGTTCACAGACGTATACTTTACGGAATGATGGAACTGGGGAACACCTCGGATAAAGCTTATAAGAAATCAGCAAGAATAGTAGGTGAAGTTTTAGGAAAGTATCACCCTCACGGTGATTTATCTGTATATGGCGCTCTCGTTAGAATGGCTCAAGATTGGGCAATGAGATATCCGTTGGTTGATGGTCAGGGTAACTTTGGTTCAGTGGACGGTGATAGTGCAGCTGCTATGCGTTATACTGAAGCAAGATTGAAAAAAGTAGGTGAGGAAATGATGCAGGACTTGTATAAAGAAACTGTTGACTTTCAAAATAACTTTGATGATACATTGCAAGAGCCGACTGTTATGCCGACTCGAATCCCGAATTTATTGGTAAACGGAGCGTCTGGTATTGCGGTAGGTATGGCAACCAATATGCCGACTCATAATCTTTCGGAAGTGATAGATGCTTGTATCGCCTATATTGATAATAATGATATTGATATTGAGGGATTAATGCAATATGTAAAGGCCCCGGATTTTCCTACAGGGGGTTATATATATGGCATAAGTGGTGTGCGTGATGCTTATGAAACAGGTCGTGGACGAGTAGTGATGCGTGCAAAGGCTGAAATAGAAACACATACTTCGCATGATAAGATTATCGTAAATGAGATTCCTTATAACGTAAATAAAAAAGAGCTGATTGAAAATATCGCTTCATTGGTCAATGAAAAGAAAATTGATGGTATCTCATATGTAAATGATGAGTCTGACCGTGAAGGTATGCGTATTGTTATTGATGTTAAGCGTGATGCTAATGCCAGTGTCGTGCTTAATAAGCTATTTAAGATGACAGCTCTGCAGACTTCTTTTGGCGTGAACAACATCGCATTGGTGCATGGACGTCCCCAAATGCTCAATCTAAAAGATTTGATTAAATATTTTGTGGAGCATCGTCATGACGTTGTGATTAGACGTACTCAATATGATTTACGCAAAGCCCAAGAACGTGCTCATATTTTGGAAGGTCTTATTATTGCATCGGACAATATTGATGAGGTGATTCGTATTATTCGTGCTGCCAAAACTCCAAATGATGCAATAGCTAATTTGATGGAACGTTTTAGCTTAAGTGAAATTCAGTCACGTGCTATTGTTGAGATGCGCTTGCGCCAACTTACCGGTCTGATGCAAGACCAACTTCATGCAGAATATGAAGAAGTTATGAAACAGATCGCTTACTATGAAGAAATTCTTTCTAATGATGAACTTTGTAAAAAAGTAATCAAAGATGAATTACTCGAAGTAAAAGCTAAATATGGTGATGTGCGTCGTTCGGAAATCGTTTATTCTTCAGAAGAGTTCAATCCGGAAGATTTTTACGCAGATGACCAAATGGTTATTACTATTTCACATATGGGATACATCAAGCGTACACCGTTATCTGAATTCCGTGCTCAAAATAGAGGAGGAGTAGGTTCTAAGGGAAGTGAAACACGTGATGAAGATTTTGTAGAGCATATTTACCCGGCTACGATGCATAATACGATGATGTTCTTTACTCAAAAAGGTAAATGCTATTGGCTGAAAGTGTATGAAATACCGGAAGGAACAAAGAATGCTAAAGGACGTGCTATCCAGAACTTGTTGAATATTGATTCAGATGATGTAGTAACGGCATATCTTCGTGTGAAGAGTTTAAATGATACCGAATTTATTAATAGCCACTATGTTTTGTTTTGTACAAAGAATGGTGTAATTAAGAAAACATTGCTTGAACAATATTCACGTCCTCGACAAAATGGTGTGAATGCGATTACTATTCGTGAAGATGATAAAGTTATTGAAGTACGCATGACAAATGGTAATAATGAGATTATCATTGCTAACCGTAATGGTCGTGCCATTCGTTTCCACGAAAGTGCGGTTCGTGTGATGGGACGTACCGCAACCGGAGTTCGCGGTATGACTTTAGACGAAGATGGAAGCGATGAAGTAATCGGAATGATATGCATAAAAGATCCTGAAACAGAATCTATTATGGTTGTGTCGGAACAAGGTTACGGTAAGCGTTCGGATATAGAAGACTATCGTAAGACCAATCGTGGTGGTAAAGGTGTCAAGACATTGAATATTACTGATAAGACAGGTAAATTGGTTGCTATAAAATCGGTTACGGATGAAAATGATTTGATGATTATCAATAAATCGGGTATCACAATTCGTTTGAAGGTAGCTGATGTGCGTATTATGGGACGTGCTACTCAGGGAGTTCGTTTGATAAATCTTGAAAAGCGTAACGATCAAATCGGCTCTGTATGTAAAGTAACATCAGAATCGGAAGAAGAAATGGCCAACGAGGATGAAAATCTATTAGATACCGAAGCTCCAATTAATGGAGGAGATATTCAAGGTGAATCCTTTGCCGAAGAGAATAGCGAAGAATAAAAGAGAACATAAAAGATTGTATTATTAAATCCACAAAATTATGAAAAAAGTATTATTTACAGTGGCTTTATTATTGGGTGCATGTTTTGCATCTGCACAGGTTAGTGCTGTTAAAGAAGCTAAATCTTTAAAAAGTAAACCTGAAGAAGCTGCAAAAGTTATTGAACCGGCTTTGACCAATCCCGAGACTGCAAATGATCCAGAAACTTGGAAATTAGCAGGTGACTTTCAGAAAGCTATGTATGATGACGAAAACATGAAACTTTATTTGCCAGGTGGTCAAGCTGATACAACTAGACTTTATAACAGTTTGGCAAAAATGTATGAGTATTATTTGAAATGTGATGAGATGGAGCAGGCTAAAGTCAAAAGTGGTGAGATGAAAAAGCCTAAATATAGAAAGAAGAATGCTAATGCTCTTAAAACATTACGTTTGAATTTAATTAATGGTGGTGGAGATGCTTATAATAAAGGCGATTACGCTGATGCCTTGAAATATTTTGGTCTATTTGTAGATGTTGTAAACGAACCTATATTTGCTGATGATGAATCTCTTAAGGCAGATACATTGAATGCTTTATATGCTTGTTATGCTACTTTGGCTGCTAATATGCTAAAAGATAAAGATGCAGTTATCAAATATGGTACGATAGGTAAAGAAGATAAGAGCGAAGGCTATAGAGCTTTGATGTGTTTGGCTGAGGCTTATGGTGATAAAGAAACTGGCGATTCAATAAAATGGCTGGAAGTAATTAAAGAAGGAACAGAAAAATTCCCTCAGCAGGAGTATTTTGTTGGTAATATCATGGATTATTATATCCAAAAAGGTATGGTTGATGAGGGTTTAGCTCAAATCAATAAGCTGCTTGCTACTAATGAAACTCCATATTTCTTATATGTGAAAGGTATTTTGCAATTCGAAAAGAAACAATATGATGATGCTATTGCTACTTTTAATAAAATTATCGCTAATGGTGGTGATTTAGTAGCTGAAGCTTACGCCAAGATTGGTGATTGCTATTTCTTCCCAGCACAGATTGTGGTAGAAGAGAATTCAGAATTAGCTATTGATAATCCTAAGTATAATGAAAATGAAAACCAGATTAAAGCTTTGTATGAGAAGGCTAAACCTTTTTACGAAAAGGCTAAAGAATTGAAACCGGACAATAATACATTATGGGGAAATTATTTACTGAATATCTATTGGAAATTGAACAGAGCAGAATATGATTCTTTAGAAAAAGAATTAGGGCTCTAATTCTTTTTCATAATAAAAACAAGAGGCTGTCTCAAAATGAACTTGAGATGGCCTCTGTTGTTTCATTTCAGATTGAAGTCATTTGGATTTGTAAGATTATGTGCTATGCCCAGCAAGGCCGAACTCAATTTCCACCTTTTAAGTCTACGAAGAGGAAGGCAGGCGGGCTCTGAATATCCCAATTATAATCATATTATAATCAAGATTATGTTTAATTATTAAGAAGCTCTATCCATTTACTCCTTTTTCAATGAATATTTTCCTGGGATGGACTAATTTAATACTTAAGACCCATCCTAAGAAAATATATTTTGGTCAATCCTATTTAATTACTAATATAGGCGTATTAGCATGGAATATCATTTTTCGGGCAATACTTGGGTTGAATAATCGAGCAAAGATATTTCTTTTGTAGTTTGTGATACAAATAACATCTATATTTTCTTCTTTTACATATTTATCTAGATTATTCAATATATTATCTTCTTTAATCACATTGTAATCTAATTCCAATTGTGGGTATTGTTTTTGAAAATAATCTTTGATTCCTGCAAGTTTAATTTCGTTCCAGGCATCATTTTCTGTGCTTAAGTGGATAAATGAAATAGCAAAATAGAAAGATTTGAAGGCAGTTATTAATGTGTCAAAAGCGATTAAATCTCTTTGATCAAAGTTGGTCACAAACGCTACCTTTTTGATATCATTGAAAGTCTTTAGTGGAGTATGTTCTGGTATTGCGTATACAAAAGTTTTGCTTCTTTCAATAACTTCTGCTGTTACACTTCCTATTAGGTCGATATCTTTTTGACTTCTACCCCGTGTACCCATAATGATAATCTGTGGTTTATACTCTTTGGCATAACGTAATATTTCTTCTTCAGGAATGCCATCACGCAAAATACATGTATATTTTATATTGGGAAACTCGCCGTTTTCCACTTTCTTTTTAATCGTATCTGACAACTTATTCAGCTCTTTATGAACTGTTTCTATCATACTCTTTATAGAGTCTTCTCTTTCTATTTGAAAGTTGAAATTTTCTGTTCCATAAGGGATTGTGGGAACATAGATAGGACTGAAATAAGCATGTAGCAAAATAACTTCTGCATTTATAGATTTAGCAAATGAGAAACCAAATTGACAGGCTTTTAATGAGTAATCTGAGAAATCGACAGGAATAAGTACTCTCTTTTGCTTATTTCTCTCTTTATTACTCTCTTCTTGTTCTTTTACTATATCCTCGGCTAACCATGTAGAACTTTCTATGATTTGTAGAGCATGAGGTAAATCACTTTCCTTAATTCTTACTCTCACACCGGAAGATATGACAGGCTGAATTAAGTTTACGTTGTGAATATATGCTTCAATACCCTCTGCTTCAAGTACATTCTTAAGAATCTGAGCCTTAGCATAAGTGAGAATCGCTAGAGTTACTAATTTATCTTCCATAACAGTTCCTTTTTAGAGTTTTCTATATATACATCTTTAAAACAAAAAATCCCAATTGAATGTTGCCATTCAACTGGGATTTCTATTTTATGCTTCTTGCATTTCCTCCTTTTCTACTTCCCTTAAAATATCTATTGCTTTATCTAAAACTGTTGTATCATCCAGCATTACTAAACCACCATCCGGACCTGGTTCCAAGTGGATACCAACACTTTTTCCTGTTTTGAAATTATGACCTCCAAAAAAATTACGCACAGTTTCTACACTCATATTAAGTTCATCAGCTATTCTATGCATACTTCCACTGGGTAATGAATCTTTGATTTTACGCAGCTCGTTGAATGTTATCGTTCTGTTCATAGTGTCTTAAATTTTAGTTATACAAGTGATATTTAATTCACGCTATAAACTTAAGCAAAAAATAATATAAAACAAAGTATTTCCTTCTTTTTTTAAAGTGAAGAAATGAAATGCTATTTCCCTATAAGTTTAATGTATGAGCTGTAATAAACCCGAGAAGAATAATCATAAAATACGTCAATAATAGGACTGTAAATAGTAGATTAATATCGTTTATCAAATAACCACTAGCTGTATATTTATTGGAAATACAACGAGGTTGATGGAAGATGCGTTTGTGAATAAAGCTATATAACAAATACATCAGATATCCTATTAAACACCCAGCCAGTGTACCGAATAGAATATCCCCGGGATAGTGCACACCTAAATATATGCGTGAATATGAGTTGAGAGTAGCCCAAAAAATGAGCATGAAAGTGAGTGATTTGTTTTTGAATAACAGCGAAAGAAATACAGTAAGTGCGAAAGTATTGGCAGCATGGCTTGAAATAAAACCGAATCGACCTCCCCTATATCCATTTACTATGTCTACTATATACATGATATCTGGGTCTTGCGTGGGGCGAAAACGATGAAAATAGGGTTTACAAACACCTGAAGCAATTTGATCTGCTAAAGTAATGACAAGGGCAATCATTGCAATAGTCAGTAAAGTTTCTTGTATCTTATTATTTTTTATAATGATATACAACAGTATAATAGCAGTGGGAATCCATATATACGTACTTGTTGCTACCCACATGAAGCCGTCCCAAAAAAGAGAATTGCTTCCATTCAGGTTCAATAAAAGTTCCTTGTCGAGTGCTATATACTGTTGTATATCCATTGTTTTTTAGATTATTTCTATTACATTAGTTGGTACCCATCCCACGTTGCCATCTTCCAATCTGATCTCTTTCCACTCTTTCATTGTGTTGTCTTTAATCATGACTTTTCTTCCTTCGTGAAGAATGAAAAGGTCTGTTCCACTTTGATTGGGAGTACTTTTGACCGTAACACTGGGAGCTATGATAATGGCACTGTCTCGGTTTAACAGTTCTGCCTTTTGTTTAGAAGCAAAAATGTTAGAGAATATACAGATTGCAAAAAAACATATGGCAGAAATGAAACCTATTTTTTTCCATACTACCCGCTTGCCAAAAATAAATAAGGCTAACATAAAAATAGTCAAAATAAAGGTAACAATACCTGTTTGAGCCCATCCTTTTTCACTCATTGAATTAATAAGTGATTGAATCCATGTAATAAAAAACATTTCACTAGGCAAAGTTACCTTATCGACAGTTTTACTACGTGCCAATTCTAGGTTGAAACGAATATCATTATTACCTGGATTCAGCAATAAAGCTCTTTCATAATTGAGCACAGCTTTTGCTATATTATTCATTTTATAGTAACTGTTTCCCAAATTATAATAGATATCTGCCGATTCTCCTTTATTCTTTAAAATACTTTCATATAACTCTGCAGCATTGGTAAAATCATTATTGATATAGGCACTATCGGCTTCTGCTTTTGTAACATGGGTAGAAACTGTAACTTGGGTACTGTCTGTCTGAGCACTCAAACTGAGGAAACCCATCAAAAGTATCAAAATGAAATATGTTTTTCTCATTGTTATATCTCCTATTAGTTAGTGTTTTATACTATTTTCCATCTTGCTGATGACCTCTATGGCAGAAGAATATACCTTATCCATTGCCTCGCTTTGGTCACCCGGTGCATAACGAGCAAATTCACATTCATTTAGTGTTTCGATAAATTCTTTGATACATTCGGGAGAAACTCCATATTTGGTTAAGTCTTCCTCGATATTATCTTTTGACAGTTTAGAAACCGGAATATTCAGTTTATCACTGATGTAGCCCCAAAGCGCTTTCAGAACTTCATCATAAAATGCTTCTTTCTTGTTTTCTGCTAACAATTTGCCTGCATTCTTCATTCGTTTGGTAGCCACTTTGTTTGCTTTTTTGGTACGTACTTTGGCAACATTAGCATTTTCCATTGCTTTTTTGCGATAAATGATAACAAATGTAATGAAGAGAGCTAATGGAATAATATACCATAGATAGTAAGCAACAGAACCAAAAAAGAAATCACCTTTCTTAGCTAGTTTACTTTCTCCCATTTTAATGTAACGCACATCCTTGCCTAGTACTTTCAGATCTTCTTTATTTGTGAAATCGGCGATTACTTGATCAGCATTTCCTTCTCCTTTTTCTACTTTCAGCGTATAAGGCTCTGTTTTCAGTGTTTTGTACGTTTGTGACTTCAGATCAAAGTAAGAAAACTCTACAGGAGGAATTGTGAAGTTTCCGGCATGTCTGGGAATCGCCAGATATTCAATTACTTTATTACCGGATAATCCCTCACGGGTCAAATTGAACTTATTATCAATCTTCGGATCATAAACCTCGAAATCTTTTGGAAAATCGACTTCGGGTGTGTTAATCAACTTCAGATTTCCTACACCTGAAATAATCAACTTGATGGTAACGGCATCGTTTGTTTTCAGTTCTTGCGTATTGATGGAAGAGCTGATTGTGAACTCACCTACTCCACCTGAGAAATTGGCTGGCTTTCCGGTTGGCAAGTCTTTTACATTGATAACCAATTTGGGAGTTACGATGTTTTTGTTTATCTCTATATAGTTACTTCCACCATTGAAGAAGGCATCGAATGGATCATCCGAAGCTACTCGCTGTGCGACTGTACCCTCAAATGTAATGGAGGGAATTTCTAATTTACCTGATTGCTGTGGAAACAAAATATATTGGCTCCACACAGTAGTATTATAGTTTCTTCCGTTATAGTGTTCTAAAGTGAAGACCTTTTTACCCGGAAGCTCTACTTCTTGCGTATGGAAACCTTTCAAGTCGGGCATACTTCCACGGAGTCCCCTTAAATCTACCAATGTGTAAACTTTGTAAGTCAGCAGAATAGCCTCTTGTTCGTAGACGGTAGTTTTACTGGCTGAAGCAGTAATGAATAAGTCTTTATTGGTTATCTTGCTACTTGCAGCTTGGCTTCGGGAAGAAGATGGATTACCAGCCTGATTTCCTCCAACTCCATTTGCTTGATCAGGTGGAAGTACTTTGATAGTCACCGTATTGGAAGAGAGGGAATGTCCATCGGCAACAATTGTTGCTGCCGGAATGGTATAGGTTCCTTCTTTATCGGCCATCAATATATAGGTATAAGTAACTGAGCTGGTTGAAGTTACATTACCATTAATGATTTGTGTACTGCTTTGTCGAGAAGCTGTTGGACCCATCAACACTTCAAACCCTTTTATACTTGGGACCCGGAAGTCTCTCACCTTCTGTGTGTTTACCGTATAAGTCAATCGGAATTGATCACCGCTTACTACCACATCAGGCGCTACAGCTGTCAGCGTTGGAGTCCCGTCCGCCCATGCTCTCAGCACCGTAGTTATTAATATGAATAAGAGAATTACTTTCCTCATTTTTCTATTTAGTTATTTTAGTCGTCAAAATTAAACAATTACCAGTCTTTATCCAATTTCTTTCCTCGAATTTGCATTTGTTTTTTCACTTTATCCTGCACATTCTTTTCATCTTGCATCACCGCATTCAACAATTGCTGAGCATTTTCTTTGGACATTTCATCCTTATTCTGCTGCTGTTGCTGATTTTGATTCTGTTGTTGATCTTTCTTATCTTGATTTTTCTGATCTTTGTTTTGCTCTTTCTGTTCGTCTTTCTGATCCTGTTTTTGGTCTTTATTCTGATTTTGATTTTGTTGGTTTTGTTGTTGGTCTTTCAGCAATTTCTGTGCTAAAGCAAGATTGTAACGTGTTTCGTTGTCTTTCGGGTTATTGCGTAAAGACTCCTTGTAAGCCTCGATGCATTGTGGATATTGTTTAGAAGCCTGAAGGATAACACCCATATTGTGATAAATCTGGGCTAGTTTATCTTTTTCTTTTTCTACCTTTGAAGCCGATTCAAATTGTTCCATTGCTTCTTTTGCTTTTTGCTGCATCAGAAGCGAATTGCCCAGGTTGAACATAGCATCTGTCGACTTCGGGTTCACTTCCAGTGCTTTGCGATAATCCACCTCTGCTTTGACAAACAAGCTGTCGTTATATAACTTGTTTCCGCTACGCAGATAATCTCTATCCGACTTTTGGGCAAAGGCACTCCCTCCTGCTACAAGCAAGAATAACAGGGTGATATAGGTTTTCTGTAACATAAGCATTTATTTAAATAGTCTCACATTTTTGAAAAGCGGATTCTTTCGTTCCAAAATAAGCATTTCTACAATCAGCAGGATGAGTATCAACCATGCCAATGCTTGGAATTGTTCATCAAATTCGGTATAAACCTGACTCTCCACATCAGCTTTCGACAGTTTGGCTATCTCGTTGTTCAGTATCTTCTCTGCTGAGTTGGAATTATCCACACGGATGTACATTCCATTGCCGGCTTTGGCTATTTCCTGACACATTTGTTCGTTCAAACGAGTTACAATGACGTTTCCATCTTTATCACGGCGATAATCGTTACTGCCTCTTTCCGAAGGAATCGGGGAACCGTCAGGCGAGCCGATACCTAATACAAATACTTGCATACCTTTTTCGGCTGCTTCCTTTGCAGCTTCTACAGCACCGCCTTCGTGGTTTTCACCATCGGTAATGACTATGATGGCACGTCCTACACCTTCCTGTGGAGTGAAGCTTTTCATAGCCAAACGAATAGCTGCTCCAATATCTGTACCCTGTGTAGTTATCAGCGAAGGATTGATAGTCTCCAAGAACATTTTGGCAGATACGTAGTCGCTTGTGATAGGTAATTGTGTGAATGCATCTCCGGCAAATACGATTAAACCTACTTTATCATTGTTGAACGTATCTACTAATCTGGAAATAAGCTTTTTTGCTTTGTCCAAACGACTGGGAGTCACGTCTTCTGCTAACATTGAGTTGGAAATATCCAATGCAATGACTGCTTCTACCCCACTGCGTTTTACCGTTTCCATTTTGGAACCAAATTGTGGGCGTGCTAACATTAGGATTACTAATGTGAGTGCAGCAAAAATCAGCCAGAATTTGATGTCGGGGCGATATTTGGAAATAGTCGGCATTAATTGTTTGAGTAATGTCGGATCACCATACTTGCGAATGTTTTGTCGGCGGCGGTAATTAGAATATAAGTACAGCGCTACTACAAAGGGCAATATGATGAGTAAATATAAAAAGTTCGGGTCTGCAAATCGAAACATAACTTCTTGTTTTTAAGGTATTTTCTTTAACACTGAGTTGCGTAATAAAATTTCAAGCAGGATACAGAAGAAAGCAATCCAGGCAAATATTTGGTATTCTTCTTCTCGTTTGCTGAACTCTTTTACATTCAACTTCGTTTTTTCCAGTTTGTCAATTTCCTGATAAACTTCCTTTAATTTAGAATTACTGGTAGCGCGGAAATAGTTTCCATTTGTTGCTCCGGCAATTTCAGTCAAAGTTTTCTCGTCAATTTCCACAGGAGTATTTATATATTGTGTTCCTGCGTATGTTTGCACCGGATAAGGAGCTGTTCCGTTAGTACCCACTCCGATAGTGTAAACTCTGATACCAAATTTCTTGGCAATTTCAGCAGCGGTCATTGGGGAAATATCTCCACGATTGTTACTACCGTCTGTCAGCAGAATAATCACTTTAGACTTTGCCTTACTGTCTTTCAGTCGGGTTACCGCATTAGCGATACCCATGCCGATGGCGGTACCATCTTCTATCAGTCCACGTTGGGCAATGTCACCCTTAATGCCATTAAAAAGATTCAGTAACACACCATGGTCTACTGTCAACGGACATTGGGTGAAACTTTCACCGGCAAAGATGGTCAGACCGATATTGTCGTTCGGCCGACCGTTGATGAACTCAGATGCCACTTGCTTGGCAGCCTCCAATCGATTAGGTTTCAAATCTTCGGCCAGCATACTGGTGGAAACGTCTACTGCCAGCATGATGTCGATACCTTCTATTTCGGTATTCTGCCAGTTGTCGGTGGTCTGCGGACGCGCCAAAATGAGAATTACCATGACGATGGCCACCGTTCGGAGCACAAACGGGGCATGCAGCAGGTAGATTTTCCAGCTTCGGGATACCTTCATATACATGCGGGTGGTAGAAACCTGAAGTGTGGGCTCAGTCTTTTGCCTCCTCATCACATACCATATTATATAAGGTATGAGCAATACCAGCAGAAATAGATATTCAATATTTGCAAAAATCATTGTTTCTAGTATTTATGAGTTAAAACCAAAGATTGTATATGCCGCGAAGCACTTGGTAGAGAATCACTGCGATAGCAATGACAATCACTCCTATGCTACCCAACAAAATAATCCTTCCTTGCTTTGAACGCTTTTCTTCTACGGTGATTTCCGTAGGTTCAGGCTTGGCATTCGGATCCGCTTCCACCTTGGTGTTATTAATAAATTCTACTGCATTGACCAAGTTCATATCGTTCTCATTCATCAGCGGTGAATGCTTGGCAAATTTCACAAGATCGGCAGTTTGGAACAGAAATATCAAATCTTTAATAGATTCTTTGTCGCTGATATCCTGTAACTTATCAATAATTTCAGAAGAAGTCATCTCCATTGCATTAAATCCGAAACGTTCTGCCATATAATTGCGAAGTACATCGGTCAGTTCGGTATAATACTCCTTCGGGTCGGTGTTGCGCAACGTTTTGTCACCCTTGATGCGCTCTATTTCCTGCAAGGCTTGTTGGTGGGGCGGTAATTTTGGTTCCACCTTAATCTTCTTGATAATAGGCTTGTTATCTTTATATCTTATATATAAATAATAACTCAATCCTGCCAATGCCAACATCAGTAGCGTGAGCCATACGATAGCAGAGACATCTTCCCAGGTAATAGGAACTTCGCGTACTGTTTTCGGTCCGAAGAATTGTTCCGGATGAAGCGTATCCACCGGGATGGAATAAACCTTCAATGCCAATGCCTTTGAACGGTAAGCCTGATTGTTAACCAATATTTCGAGAGGTGGAAGATAATAAAGTGCTGAATCGAAAGAGGTAATCGTATACTCTTGTTTGATGAGCATCCGCCGTCCATCGTTTAGCATTTGGGTGTCAGGCTTGGCGATATCAAGAATCTCCACTCCCCTTACGATAGTATCGCGCAAAGCTGGGAGTGTCAATTTTTGATTGGCATCCATACTGACTTCCAACTTTATTTTGGCCTGCTCGCCGATAAGAAGTTGCAGGGAGTCGATGCTTGCATCTACTGTAACCTGTTGCGCTTTTGCCTGATGTGCTGTCAGCAGTATCGTAGCACAAGCCAATATTTTCAAGAACTTTTTGCTAGTATGTATTATCTTCATGTTCATTAGTTTCGTTTAGCAAATAAGTTAAGCAACGCTTTTACATAATCCTGATCGGTGCGGATAGACACAGAGTCTACATTACTTTTCGTAAAGGTTTCGTTCAGCATGCCCTGACGTTGCAGCCACCATTCGTTGTGCGCGCGTCGTAAGGCGCGTGATGAGGTGTCAATCCACTGTTCGTGACCTGTTTCGGCATCGCGCACCTTCATCAGCCCCACATTGGGGAGATCAGTGATACGGCGGTCGTACACCTGAATGGCAACAATGTCATGCTTGCGGTTGGCAATGGTCAACGCATTGCGGAAATCTTTTTCATCGATAAAGTCGCTCAGCATAAAGGCGGTGCAACGCTTTTTTATCACGTTGGTGAGATATTCCACTGCCATTTGAATGTCTGTACGCTTACTTTCGGGCTTGAAGTCAAGCAGTTCGCGGATAATATACAAGATATGTTTACGTCCTTTTTTGGGCGGAATGAATTTTTCAATCCGGTCCGAAAAGAAAATGACACCGATTTTATCGTTGTTTTGAATGGCGGAGAATGCAAGTGTGGAGGCAATCTCGGTCACCATATCCTTCTTCATCTGTTTCACCGTACCGAAATCCAAGCTGTTTGAGACATCAATCAAAAGCATCACCGTCAGTTCGCGTTCTTCTTCAAACACCTTTACAAAGGGTTTGTTGTAACGTGCGGTTACGTTCCAGTCTATATCTCGTACATCGTCACCATATTGATACTCACGTACTTCCGAAAACGACATTCCTTTGCCTTTGAAGGCTGAATGATACTGCCCGGCAAAAATGTTGTTTGAAAGGCCGCGTGTCTTGATTTCAATTTGGCGAACCCGTTTTAATAAATCACTTGTTTCCATACTGTTTCGTACTAAATTTATACTACTTATGCATCAGCGGGAGCGTATAAAGACTCTCGCCATTGGTGGATGGGGACGGTATAACGGCTGCACTATACAGATAGATTACGCCATATAGCCCGTACGGAAGTACCATAAGACGTGATTGAACTTCATCCACATTTCGTTTTCCCGACAGAAAAATTCGGGCAGAGGTGTTGCTTAAGGCACTTCTACCTTGTTCAGAATCTTACTGATAATTTCGTCAGAAGTCATGTTGCTGGCTTCCGCCTCATAAGTCAGACCAATGCGGTGGCGGAGTACATCATGTGCAACGGCACGCACATCTTCGGGAATCACGTAACCACGGCGCTTGATGAATGCATAGCTGCGTGCAGCCAAAGCCAAGTTGATGGAAGCACGTGGTGAACCACCGAAACCAATCATGTCTTTCAGTTCCTTCAAATCATACTTTTCAGGATAGCGGGTTGCGAATACGATATCGGCAATGTATTGCTCAATTTTTTCGTCCAAGTATACTTTCCGAACGACTTTGCGGGCTTCCATAATATCTTCCGACTTCAAAATAGGACGAACTTCAATCTTTTCACCGCTGATGTTTTGACGGATAATTTTCTTTTCTTCTTCCAATTTTGGATAGTCGATAATGACTTTCAGCATAAAACGGTCTACTTGCGCTTCGGGCAATGGATAAGTACCTTCTTGCTCAATCGGATTTTGGGTAGCCATTACTAAAAATGGTTCGGGCAACAGAAATGTTTCTTTGCTCAGTGTGACCTGACGTTCCTGCATGGCTTCCAGCAAAGCACTCTGTACCTTGGCCGGAGCACGGTTGATCTCATCGGCCAATACGAAATTGGCGAAAATCGGTCCTTTCTTAGCGATGAATTTCTCATCTTTCTGACTATAAATCATGGTACCGATAACGTCGGCTGGAAGTAAGTCCGGAGTAAACTGGATTCGGCTGTACTTGGCATCTATCAATGATGCAAGAGTCTTGATTGCTAATGTTTTTGCCAATCCCGGAACACCCTCTAACAGAATGTGACCATCGGACAACAAACCGATAAGTAAAGATTCTACCAAATGTTTTTGACCTACGATGACCTGATCCATACCGGTCATCAAATTGGTTACAAACGCACTTTGTCTTTCAATTTGTTCGTTTAGTGCACGAATATCAATTGCTTCAGCCATAATTTTGTTATTTAGTTATTTCTTTTTTAATCAGTATAACGGCCTTGTGACGGCCTTGTTCAATTAATGCAGCCAAAATTACGGTAATTAATTAACTGAGGCAACTATTTTTTATTAAAAAAGTGAAGCGTATCTCTACTTTTAAAGGATATTGGGCTAAAGAATTTTAAAATGAAAATTAGCGGTGGTTTATTGCTTCTTCGGAGCTAGTTCCGGGATACGCAATGTTGTTCCAATGGGAACTCTGTCAGCATCTTTGATTACATTTTTGTTATGCCTTACAATATATGGCCACAATTTCTTTGTTCCATAAAATTTCAATGCTAATTTTATGAGACTTTCTCCTTCTTGAAGAGTATAGTTGACCTTAGTGCCTACAATATCATATTCCACGGTATCGGCCAATGTTACTTTGGCTATCTCTTGATTGGCAGCTGACTGTACGGAGGGGCTTTTCGGTTTTGTCGGTTGCTTTTGCAAAGGAGTTTCCGCCGGTTGTGATTGAATTGGCTCTCTTGTCTGCAAATCACTTCCCGAAACGGTATCCTGTTGCTGTAGAGTAACAGAATCGTTTGGCATTTCTTTCACAGTGGAAGTTGCGGCTGGAATAGATTGTCTTATCGGTTGCTTACTCGACGATGATTGCATGAACCAATAAATACCACCGGCAATGCAAAGAACAAGAATAATTGCAATAATGATTCCCCATAGATTTTTTTTCTGTTCCTTTTGCAACAGTCCTTCGGGAACTGCCAATGGACTTTCAGAAGCTGTCATCGACTGTGGTTTCGAAGTACGACCTTCGATTGTTTCTGAAATAGTTTTTTCTTCTCGTACTGCTTTTATTGCAGCTTCTGCAATGGTAGCAGGTCTTTCCTCCGAAGTATTTTCTGCTACTTTCGAAGCCTTTTCTGTCAAGTGGTCTTCTTTTATCGATTGTTGCTCTTCCACCGTTTCAATTATTTCATCAGCCGCTATTATTTTTGGGGGGTCGGAAATATTGGTTATCGGTTTAATGTCAGCTTCATAAGTGGGTGTGCTGGTGATAGTATTGGTGTCGTCTTCTTTTAGGATTTCAGGTGTGGAGGAGATGATTTCTTCCGTATTTTCTTCTTTATCGTCTTCTCCCTCCATTTCTATTTTCGTATCTTCCAATTGGGTATTCTCATTCAGGATAACCGTTTCGAAATGTGCGAACGGTTTATTAATCAAATCCTTCATGGTAGTATCGGGAGTAAACGATATTTTATTATGTCCCTGTATTTGAAAGCGCTCTCCTGTATTTACATTAACGCTTTCACGACTTTCTACTTCTGTTAGTTTAAAAGTTCCTAACCCCTTGACTTTTACATACTTTTCAGAAGCCAATGCTTCTTCGATAAGGTCAAAAATTCCTTTAACAAAGGCTTCGGCATCTTTTTTGTTCATGCCATGTTTCTCTGCCAAAAGTTCGATAATATCTTGTATGGTTATTTTGTCACTCATAGTATGTCAATTGTATGTCTTAAGGGGGTATTTATTTAAACTTTTCTTTTAATATCGCACTCGGTTTATATGTCAATACCAATTTAGGAGGTATCAACATACGTTGTTGCGTAGCAGGATTAATAGAAATGCGTTCTAACTTCTTTCTTACCTCGAAAGTACCAAATCCCTGAATTGCAACTGTATTTCCGTCTTGCAACTGTTGGGCCATGATGCTTATCACTGAGGATACCAATTGAGTTGTATCTTTGTTGGTATATACAAATCTACACGAAAGTTCGGATATAAATTCTTTATTATTCAAGGCTTTAGCTTATTAAATTTGCTGCTATATTAACAAAAAAAACAAACATTTTCCAAATTTTTGGAAGAAATTACTTATAAAATACTACCATATAGGTCAAAATCATCAGCGTCTGTTATTCGGACGTTATAGAATTCGCCTGTATTCAAATGTTTTCCATCCATTTTAATTAAAACTTCAGGATCTACTTCAGGAGAATCAAACTGGGTGCGACCTACGTAATACTCTCCTTCCCGGCGGTCAATGATTACCTTAAACTCTTTTCCTATTTTTGCAGCACTCAGTTCGCCGGCAATTTCTTGTTGAATAGCCATTAACTCGTCCAACCGTTGTTGCTTCACCTTATGGGGAATAGAATCCACATATTCTTGAGCAGCGTATGTACCTTCTTCTTCTGAATAAGCAAAAGCTCCCATACGGTCGAATCGTACTTTTCTGACGAATTCCTTCAATTCTTCAAAGTCTTCCTCACTTTCTCCCGGATGCCCTACCATTAATGTGGTACGTAAGTGGATACCCGGCACTTCTTTACGGAATTTCTCGATTAAATCGTATGTTTCTGCTTTTGTTACATGGCGGCGCATTTTGCTTAACATATTATCGCTAATGTGCTGCAGAGCAATGTCCATGTATTTGCAAACATTATCATGTTCACGCATCACCTTAAACAGCTCTTCGGGAAAGTGTGCCGGATAAGCATAGTGTAAACGAATCCATTTCACACCCGGAACGTTAGCTATTCTTTCGATGAGTTCGGGTAGTTTTTGACTTTTATATAAATCTACACCATAATAGGTTAATTCTTGTGCTATAATCTGAAATTCCTTCACGCCTTCAGAAACAAGTAATTTTACTTCATCGATGATTTCTTCCATTGGGCGTGAGATATGTCGACCTGTAATAATGGGAATAGCGCAATAAGAACATTTCCTATCACAACCTTCCGATATCTTCAAATAAGCATAATGATGCGGAGTGGTCAACGTGCGCTCAATGGCAAACTCCGATTTATAGGCTTTGCCTAAGTCAGCCAGTAGCTCATTCCAATTGAACTTACCATAAAACTTGTCTACTTGAGGAATTTCCAATGCCAGCTCTTTCAAATATCTTTCAGATAGACATCCCATTACATATAGTTTTTTCAACCTCTTTTCCTCTTTAGCCTGGCAGAATTCCAATATCATATTGATGGATTCTTCTTTGGCATCTCCGATGAAACCGCACGTATTGATAACTGCAATTTCTCCTTGAGGATTTTCGGCGTCATGAGTCACTTTGTAACCGTTTGCTTCCAGCTGACGCATTAGCTTTTCTGAGTCTACCAGATTTTTGGAACACCCTAGGGTGATAATATCTATTGTATTACGTTTCATTTATTTTTCTGTCTCTCCAAATAGTGAGTCTACAAATTCTTTTTTGCGGAATACTTGCATATCTTCGATACCCTCTCCCAATCCGATGTATTTTACAGGAATCTTAAATTGATCTGAAATGCCGATGACTACGCCACCTTTTGCCGTTCCGTCAAGTTTAGTGATAGCCATGGAGGTAACTTCGGTTGCAAGGGTAAACTGTTTGGCTTGTTCAAAAGCATTTTGTCCTGTAGAACCATCCAATACCAGCAATACCTCATGGGGAGCATCAGGAATCACCTTTTTCATTACATTCTTGATTTTAGTTAACTCATTCATTAAATTAACTTTATTATGTAGACGACCGGCAGTATCAATGATGACAACATCTGCATTATTGGCAACAGCCGAACTCAGTGTATCAAAAGCAACAGAAGCAGGGTCTGACCCCATTTTCTGTTTGATGACGGGCACTCCAACACGTGTACCCCAAATATCTAACTGCTCTACGGCAGCAGCGCGGAATGTATCAGCAGCTCCAAGATAAACAGATTTGTTTGCTTTCTTAAATTGGTAGGCTAATTTTCCAATAGTAGTCGTTTTTCCGACTCCATTTACACCTACTACCATTATGACATAAGGTTTTTTACCTGCCGGAACCGTAAATTCTTCTGAATCAACTGTGTTATTTTCAGTCAACAGGGCTGCGATTTCTTCACGAAGGATGTTGTTCAATTCTTGCGTATTGACATATTTATCCTTTGCCACTCTGTCTTCTATACGCTTGATGATATTCAGAGTAGTTTCCACACCTACATCGGAAGTAATGAGTACTTCTTCCAGATTATCCAATACTTCATCGTCTACTTTTGATTTACCGGCCACGGCGCGGGCTATCTTACTAAATACACTTTCTTTGGTTTTGGACAATCCTTTGTCTAAAGTTTCCTTCTTTTCTTTCGAGAAAAAATTAAAAAATCCCATATTGGAGTTTGATTTATCTGTTTATGCTACAAAGATATAACTAATCTCTTACACGAACAAAAAAAAGTGTCAGAATGATTGGTTATAATGTGTGATAATGATAACGTTTATGCATAAAAAAAGTTCCTTTCATGTTGTGTGAAAGGAACTTTTTGCCAATCGGGATGACTGAATTATTTTTTGAAAAAGTCTTGAACTTTTTCGTTAGGTACCATTTGTTCATCGAAGATGTATGCTCCGGTTTTCGGAGATTTTACCATCTTGATAACCTTAGTGTAAGAACGTCCTTCTTTACCTGTCTGAAGGGTTGCGACTGTTTTCTTTGCCATGGGTTATAATTATTTAATTTCTTTGTGTACTGTTACTCTTTTCAAAATAGGATTGTACTTCTTAAGTTCCAATCTTTCAGTGGTATTTTTTCTATTCTTTGTTGTAATGTAACGAGAAGTTCCCGGCATACCACTATCCTTCATTTCTGTGCATTCAAGGATTACCTGTACTCTATTACCTTTAGCCTTCTTTGCCATAGTCTATCTCTCCTTTTTAATTAACCAATAATTTTGATGCTTTTCCAATCACAATAGCCTTTGGTTACCGCTTCATTCAGCGCCGCATCCAGGCCTTTTTTATTAATCACACGTAAGCCGTTAGCACAAATATTCAGGCTAATCCAGCAATCTTGTTCTACATAGTAGAATTTCTTAGTAAACAAGTTCACATCAAAAGTTCTTTTGGTTCTTCTCTTAGAGTGTGAAACATTGTTGCCAATCATGGCTTTCTTTCCGGTAATTTGACAAATCTTCGACATTGCTATCTTATTTTTATAGTTTTTTTCAATACTTATTTCAAACGGAGTGCAAAATAAGCACTTTTATTTGTATAAAACAAGGATTTTAGCAAATAATTCTGCTTTTATTGCTCATTTTCTTCGTTTTGGAACAAATTTCGAAGTAATCGCAGTGCATTTTGAGTAGCATTGGCTATATTTTTATTTCTTCCTTCGTCTCCTTCTATTTTAAGTGTAATCACTTTGTCTTTACATCCGGCAGCAATCCAAATGGTGCCAACCGGCTTGTCGGGAGTGCCTCCTGTTGGGCCGGCAATACCTGAAGTGGCAATTGCGCAGTCGGAATTCATCGATTTCATCGCGCCTTTTACCATTTCGATAACGGTTTCTTCGCTTACTGCTCCGTAAGTCTCCAATGTTTCATGGCTCACACCTAATAAATTCTCTTTTACTTCGTTGGAATAGGCAATAATTCCACCTTTGAAGAAGTGTGATGCTCCGGCTACGGCTGTAATTGCGGCTGCCACATTTCCTGCCGTGCAGCTCTCGGCGGTAGCAAGTGTCAGGTTCTCTTTCCAAAACAACTCGCTGATCTCTTTGCTTAAAAATTTACCTTCTACTGACATTTCGATTTCTTTTAAAATAAATACTAAATTGTTACCCGTGAATATGCGGGTTTGTCAATGGTGCAAAAATCTTTGTCCAAATACTTATAATAACCGGTAATGGCAATCATTGCTGCATTGTCGGTTGTGTAACTGAATTTCGGAATATATATGTTCCATCCATATTTGGCGGCATGTTCATGGAATGAATTGCGCAAACCGTTGTTGGCTGATACTCCTCCGGCTACAGCTATTTCGTTTATCTTGAGCGCTTTGGCTACTTTTCTCAGTTTATCCATCAGAATATCTACAATAGTTGCTTCCAGTGAAGCAGCCAAATCATTTTTATGATGCTCAATAAAGTTAGGATCTTCTTTCAGCCAGTCACGTAAAGAGTAGAGAAAAGAGGTCTTCAGTCCACTGAAACTGTAATTGTAATCAGGAATATGAGGCTTACTGAATGTAAATGCCTTCGGATTTCCTTGGCGGGCCAGTTTATCAATGATGGGCCCCCCGGGATAGCCTAATCCCATTACCTTAGAACATTTGTCAATGGCTTCTCCGGCAGCATCGTCAATGGTTTGACCCAAAACTTCCATGTCATTATAGGCTTTTACCAAAATAATTTGTGAATTGCCACCCGATACCAGAAGACATAAAAATGGAAACTTAGGTTGATTTGTATCTTCTTCTGTTTCTTTAATGAAATGAGCTAACACATGAGCTTGCAGATGATTAACGTCAATCATGGGAATATTTAAAGAGCGAGCAAACCCTTTGGCAAAAGAGACACCTACCAATAAAGATCCCATTAATCCGGGCCCGCGCGTAAAAGCTACTGCACTCAATTCTTCTTTAGTAACTCCTGCCCTTTTCAAGGCTTCATGTACTACAGGTACAATATTTTGCTGATGTGCTCTTGATGCCAATTCCGGCACGACACCTCCATATGCTTCATGAACAGCTTGGCTGGACACTACATTCGACAACAAGACGCCATTTCTGATTACAGCAGCAGAAGTGTCGTCGCAAGAAGATTCTATACCTAATATAATTGTATCCATAATCTATACCTTATTATATATATTAATGTGTAAGGATTTCAAGTCCGTTTTCCGTCATAAGAAATGTATGTTCCCATTGTGCAGAAGGAAGTTCGTCTTCCGTAACTACTGTCCATCCATCTTCTTCATCTATAAATACTTCCCAAGTCCCGGCATTAATCATAGGTTCGATAGTAAAGACCATGCCCGGTACTAATAACATGCCTGTCCCCTTTTTCCCAAAGTGCTCTACGTCAGGCTCTTCGTGGAATTCCACTCCTACACCATGTCCGCAGAGGTCACGCACAACAGAAAAGCCATTTTTTTTGGCATGTTTCTCTATCGCATGACCTATATCGCCTATAAATCCAAAAGGTTTGGCTGCTTCCATGCCGATTTCCAAGCACTCTCTGGCCACTTGCACTAATTTTTCTTTTTTAGGAGTAGTCTTTCCAATAATAAACATACGTGAGGCATCGGCATAATAACCATCCAAAATAGTGGTGCAGTCCACATTTATAATATCCCCTTCTTCCAAAATATCAAATTCATTAGGAATGCCATGACATACCACTTCATTAATAGAGGTACAACAGCTTTTGGGAAAACCTTCATAACCTAATGTAGCGGGAATACCACCGTGTGATATGGTGTAATCATACACCAACTTATCAATTTCGAGAGTGCTCATACCGGCATGAATTTCTTTTTCTACTAAATCTAGAACTCCGGTATTAATGATTCCGCTTCGGCGTATGCCTTCTATTTGCTCAGGCGTTTTGATCAGTTCTCTTGTGGGAACCAAATGTCCTCTATCCTGATAATAAAGAACCTTTCTATCTAAATCTGTGATTTCCATTCCTTTAGGAACTCTCCAGTTTATTTTATTCCTTTTCATTTATTTTGTTTATAATCTGGTAAACGCTTGTTATTGACTGACAAAGATAATATTTATTTGTTTATTATATAACAGTCTATGAGATAAAAGTTTAATTCGCTTTGAAAAGATATGTGGAAATGGGGCCATCTGAATAAGAAGAAAGGCGTATGCCTAGCATTCCACCACCCGATACACATTCCCCTTGGCGGTATGCACCCGCTCGCCCAACTGGGGTAGAATGCGGCTCAGGCTGTATGCCGTCATACCCCTCATGGCCGAGGGATGGGCGGACTTCATCCGCTCGAACAACTGGGTGGCGGAAAGGGTCAGCACCTTCTGAGGATGGTCCTCTTCCGTGGCAAAGCGGAAGCAGAGGCGGAACACCTCCTCTTCGGGTACATGCTTGTAGAACAGGGCGTTATGACGCTGTATGGTTTGTTCCTCTTCCTTGTTAAACCAGCTTCGTTCGCCGGACAGAAGCTCCGCCTTGAGTTGGGCGTACAGTTGCTCATGCTCTACGGAGGTGGTGCAGTCTATGGCGTGCTCCAGACTGACACAGAGGAAACGGCGCGAGCCGGTACGGTCCACCAACAAATCTTCCCGGTTGCTGGTGCCGATGAACGAGGCGATGCGGGGAAGTGCCGAAGCACTGCGTTTGTAGGCCTTGCGGATATTCAGTGCGGAAGCCTGCATCAGGTTCTTCAGCAGGGGCATTTTGGACACACCCAACTTGTCGAATTCATCCAGGTTGATCAGGCCGTAGGCGGCTAACCTGGCTTCGGCGGATGCCGGGGAGCCGAGGTCGTAACTCTCTGTATAGTAGGATTTCAGCGCATCGGGCATCAGCAGGCGGCAGAACGTGCTTTTCCCCAGTCCCTGACGACTGCTCACCAGTAGGGGTGCCACGCTGTTGGCGCGGTTGGTATCCGGCCGGAACTGCATCCATTGGGCGGAGAGTCCCAGCATCCAGCGGTGGAAACCGTTTACCCATACCGGATTGTCGGACACCCGGCGGGCAAGTGCGGATACGCGGTCCTTGCCGTCCCATTCGGGAAGTTGTTCAAAATAAGCGGTAAAGGGATGGTATTCGCTGATGCGGCGCGAGCGCACAAAGCGTTGGATGTCTCTGTCCCAGCAGTCTATGCCTGTTTCGATGGCCTCCATGCTGAGCGTGTTCATCCATCGTTCGTCCACTTTGGCGTAACGCAGATGGGCATCGGGGAGGTTGTTTTCTATGTTTGTTATGTTTGCCACGTCTGCTACTTCGGTTTCCTCGGTCAGTACGTTGAAGCGGAAGCGGTAGCGGGAGGTGAGGAAAGCGGTCACTTCCTGCATCAGGGAGGATGATTTCGCTTTCTTGACTTCCTCTTTCGAGGAGATTCTAATCCGGCTTCTTTTTCAATATCTTTCGAGTGTGCGATATTCATAACCTTTCGAGCACTTCCCGATTGTGCGGATTCCTCCTCCGTTTTTTCAATTAAGACTGCCGGGCATCCGGGAAAATGATTCCTGCTTTCCGACAAATTGCCCTTGCCGTTTTCAGTCAGAAGAACCTGTGACTTGTTCACTTCCTTCACTCCGTCTTCATCGGACACAATGTAATGGTAAGTGCCCGCCAGCGCATTCCCGTCGGTGCGCGGAGTCCAGTCCACCACCAATGCCACCCGACCTTCGCGGATATCCACTGCCAGGTGCACACCGGGGATGGTCCGACAAAGCGGCATCAGTCCGTTGAGGGCGGATACGAGGTCACGGCGTGGTGTTCCGTCGGAGGGAACAGGAGCTGACAGGAATTTGCTTCCGAAGAAGACTGTTTTGAGAGTGGCGAATACATTCATGAGCACTTTTTTTAGATTTGACGAACTACAAATATACAACATAAAAAAGCCTTTGTCAAGAGGGAAGACAAACTAATCCAATCCCGGCTCAGAATATGACGGAGCCTGACACAATGACATATATACGTATAGGCTCATGCATACGTACGTGTAGCCCGATGCGTATATACGTGTGGGCTTATGCCACCGTATGTATTGACCAATGCGTGCCTACGTACACATTTAAAAATATACAGCTCACGCTGAGTGCTGCAAAAAGACCTTGATGTTTTTAAAAAAGGTCGTTGTGTTTTCAGAAAACTTCAGCACCTTTTTAAAAAAGCTCGGTATCTTTTTCATGTAGGGGTAGATAGAATCATCCCCTCACTAAGCCGGTCATCCCTTCTTTTCCGACCATCTTTGTTCCCGTTCATCCTTACATTTTAATTAAAGCGTCCAGATAATCAATCGGTTAAGAATGACAGAGCATCCCCTCATCCTCGTTTCAGCGGCGTTTGCCAAGTTTCTCCAAATCAGCCTTCAGCATTTGCGCTATCAAAAAAAGTCTTACAGATGAAAGGAGGCTGAAAAGACAACACGGGATGTCCATTCATTATCGGAATCCCCACCAACATGATGTTTCAGTAGCTAATGAAAGGAAGAACGGAATTTTCGGACAGCTCCCTGATTAGGGATTAATCCGAAAATCCTGTGGGTGATCCGTGTAGATTATCCAAATAACATTATTTTTGCATTTAAATTAAACAAACCAATCCAATGAATCCCAATCGTAGTCTGCATAAGTTACTTCGGATAATCTTCTCTGAAGTTTTAATGGAATATTTCGATATATCCGGTTGGCATGACGATTCTTCAAAAATCGAAGTTTGGCTTGATGAGAAGAATTATATGGAACGTTTTGATTACAAGAGCGGTACTGTCATTTCCAGTGGTTTTATAGATGAAAAAGTAATTCAGGAGTTTCCTCTGCGTGGTAAAGCTGTCTATCTTCATGTTGTTTCCAATTACGATATCCGCTGAGCCCAAGTTTTCAAACCGAACCTTCTATATTTTGTAGGAATCCATAAAAGAAAAAGCTCCAAAAATCATTGATTTTCAGAGCTTTTCTTCAATTTACTTTTCTGATTCGTACACCCTCAGGGATTCGAACCCTGGACCCACTGATTAAGAGTCAGTTGCTCTACCAACTGAGCTAAGAGTGCATTTGCAAATCATTTTTTTATTGTACACCCTCAGGGATTCGAACCCTGGACCCACTGATTAAGAGTCAGTTGCTCTACCAACTGAGCTAAGAGTGCGTTCATTTCTGATTTGCGGTTGCAAAGGTAGGCGTTTTATCTTAAACTACCAAATATTTTGCACCATTTTTTCACTTTTTCATCGAAATTTATTCGAACTCATAGAGCATGGAAGGTGTACTTCGCTTTAAAGCAATGAGTTGTACATCTTTACCCACAAGCACCCCTTTGCTTCTTAACAGAAGTTCTACTGTTTTATAAGCGAGTTCCGGATGATTATTATCTTTACTCAGATGGCAAAGCCAAATATATTTTAACCCTTCATTGATATTCTCAGCCAAAAACTCTGCTGTCTCACGATTACTCATATGACCATTAGACCCGGCAATACGTTCCTTAAGATATTGAGGATATGATCCCATTTTCAACATTTCTTCGTCATAGTTAGCCTCCAATATTAGATAATTGGCTTTGCAGATATATTCAGCTGCTGTAGATGTAATATGTCCCAAGTCTGTTAAAAAAGAAAAAGTTTTGCCATCTACTTCTATACAATAACCCACATTATCTGTTCCATCATGGGGAACTTCAAAAGCTGTTATTCTGAAATCTTCAATCTGAATTTGTGTTCCTTTACTTAAATAGCGGACGGAGGTCGAAAGTTTTTCTGTCACACAATAACTTTTGTTGATGCCTATATGGATTTCGGGAGTGGAATAAATAGGAATACCGAATTTCTCTCCCAAATGCCCTACCGCTTTAATGTGATCGGCATGATCATGGGTAATAAGAACAGCTCGAATCCTATCAAGTCCAATACCCAAGTCTTTTAAATGTTTTTTAATAGTACGGATTCCAATACCAGCATCCACTAATATGCCATATGCGTCTGTTCCAATGAAATAGCAGTTGCCACTACTGCCACTAGCCAGACTTATAAATTTAATTTTCATTGTGTTTCGTTTTCTAGTTATAGTATTGTCGCAATTGCTGCGTCAAAAGAGTCGCAAATATACATAAAAAGGTGGAAACATATCCCACCTTTTTCAAAATAAGCCTATCGGATTTTGAATTATCTCTTATTTTTTATCCTTTTGAACGGAAGGTAAAACGGTTTTGGCACTTTCTACTGTCGGGGTTAGAATATCAAATATCACTTGTTTGTATTCGGATAGGGCTATACTTAACAGGAGTTCCTCTTTTCTTATTTTATTGGCTATTGTATAATTATTTTCAGATAGGCTCTATCCTTCATATAAAGCCGGCTGTGGAACAATAGGGAGCATATCTGTACCCTCTGTTCTATATAATCCAATATGGCTTTTATTGAATCTTCATTAATTAAATCTTTCAGTACTTTCAGCGAGGTATCATAATACCTTATTACTTCGTTTGCACTTTCCATACTCATGCCATTGTCAGTCATTTCTTTGTTTTTGGCATTGCCTGAACAGGAAGATAATGAAAGGACACCCAAAAAGACGCCATACAATAATAAATTCTTTTTCATACTGTCTGCATTAAATACTATTAATGTATTAAACAAATATGAAGAATGTTTTGCTTACTCGATTCCCTTTTTCTCCTCTAAATTTTTCTTAATATTTTCTAATAATAAAAGACATCCTTGCATCTTCGGGTTGTTACAGCAGATATATGCTTGTTCAAACAGCATCGCCACTGTATCTTTTAAATCAGGTGAATAAGCGGATGAATTTATTTGCATGGACTGTGGAAGTATTTGATTATCAAACCATTTTTTCAACTCATCCACTTCCTCTACTGTATATACCTTTTTCTCTATTTTTTTCATAAGCTATAAAATTATAATCTAATTAAAACGGATAACCTACTGCAAAATGGAAAGCAAAATCTCGGCTGAATCGAGGTCGCGTTATCGGATAACGTCCTTTACCCGTTTCCATCGGGTTGATAGCTTTCATTCCACCATCAAAACGTAAAATGAGATAGTCTAAATCAAAGCGGATGCCCAAACCATATGCTACAGCAATCTGTTTGTAGAATTTGTTGAATTTGAACACACCATCTTCCTGCTCTGAGTCTGAGCGTATTGTCCAAATATTACCGGCATCTATGAAAGCCGCTCCGTTTAACTTCCAAAACAGATGGGTGCGATACTCCACATTTAAGTCTAACTTGATGTCCCCCGACTGTTTGATAAAGTCCATCTGCCCGTCTGAACTACCTTTATATCCTCCGGGGCCCAGTGAACGTACCGACCAGCCGCGCACACTGTTGGCACCGCCGGAGAAATAACGCTTTTCAAAAGGAAGTGCCCGTGAGTTCCCATAAGGATAAGCCACTCCTACTCCTATATGAAAAACGAAAGAGTTGCGTGGGTCAATCATGAAATTCTTGGCAAAGTCAAAATCTCCTTTTATATATTGTGCAAACGGAATATTAGCCAATACAAATCCCTTGTCCCCTTTCGGAGTAGAGTGTGCCAGTTTGGATGCGGCATACATTAAATTACCGGCTTCCTCCACGTTTACACGCAAGGAATACGAACTCTTTGTCGGTGTGCGCATCATGGTATTACCGGCACTGTTATATGTGAAGTTGTATCCCATACGCACTATCAGTACATTTTCATAACTGGCACGTAACAATGAGTTGTTAGCCGTCATTTTATCTAAATACTCTTGAAAATCGGGCGATTTGCTTGGCATATATACATAATTAATATCCGCCAGATCAAGGCGGTGCTGTATATGTTTTCTATCACTCCATCGATAACTCCAGGACGCTGATGCAAGCATACGAGAAAATTCAGGACGTACCTGTGATGTAAATTTCAGTCCCACTTCAGAGGTCGCTTTAATTTTCCTTTTAAAGTCCGAAGAAAGAAAGGGAAACATAAATTCAGGGAAGTTAAGACTGCTTTCCACACCATATTCCGTATAGTTGTCATTGACATAATCTTGTCCCAATCCGGTGATTGCCTCATAAGCACCGCGTACTTTCATAGTAAACGTTTCCGACCCTTTGAACACGTTTCTATGCTGGAAAGAAATGGAAGCAGCCGCACCCAAATCTCCCGCAGAGTTTGTACCTTCTATCTCAAAAGAAACTGATTTATTTTGTCCTTTTGACATCACTATATATGCATCCAATTTGGTACTGTCGCTTACATTTACTTCCTTAAAACGAATATTGGAATATTTCAGCATGCGCAGACGTCCCAATGCACTATAAGTATTCTGCACATCACGTTCACTATAAAACTCTCCGGGACGAATACGGTTGAAATCCACTAACAGTTTCGGGCGCAAAAACATTTTATCCTTATAGTACATGTTGTATCCTTTATAGCTCAATGAATCGAAACCGGTAAATGAACCTTTACGGATAGGGGTCATTTCGCTATCAGCTATAAAGTTGACACTATTCACTAAATATTGTCTGTGTTTTTGTGGTGGATCTTCCTTTTTACGTTGATAAGGAAGTAATTTCAAAGTGAGGTCTACCAAATAAGTATTGCGGGTGGTATCTGCTTGATATACCAGAAAATCCTTATTGAATTTATAGTACCCTTTGTTCTGGAGCAATCTGGTGATTCGTTGTCTCTCAGCGTCAAGTACATTTACATCAAACGGCATACCGGGGAAAAGCATACTTTGGGCAGAATCCTGTTGAAGACAATCGCTAATATTTAAATCATCAATATTGTAAGCTATATGACGTATCATATAGGGACGTCCAGCTTCTATATGGTAGAACAGTTTTAACTTATTCTTCTTTGCTTCGGTATGAATAGTCACTTTAGCTCCAATATACCCCATGTTACGTACGGCTTTTTCTATCTCCTCCTTAGATTTCATGGCAACATCTGCATTGTAAATGACCGGGGCATCCCCAATTTTTCTGAAGAAGCGATTTACACGTTTGGTAGAGTCCGTACCTGATGCACCATAAATATACATGGGGATTTTAACCATGTTAAACCATTTGGCATTAGGATTTTGACGGAGGTAAGAGTTAAAAAGCGATGGTTTTACCTCCTTTGTGTCTGATACAATTTTTACTTCATCCAATAAATATTGATTTTCAGGGATAAATTTATTGACCGAACACGAAGTGCATAGTGCTAAAATGAGTGTGTATATATATGGGTGTGCGCTTTTCTTCATACAAATCCGTAACCTTCGCAAATTTACTCGCAAAGATAGATATTAATTGAAAATATCTTCTTAGCTTTGCCTCTAATATTTGTTATTTAATGGAAATAATCATGCTAAGTAAGAATAAAATTAAATATATTCGTTCGTTAGAGTTAAAAAAGAATCGTAAGGAAGAAAAAGTATTTGTTGCTGAAGGACATAAATTGGTAGATGATTTGATGGGGCATTTTCCTTGTCGGTTGTTGACGGGGACGGCTGAATGGTTCTCTTCTCATCCTGGTTGTCATGCCGACGAGGTGATAGAGGTTGGGCAGGAAGAGCTTTCACGGGTCAGTTTGCAAAAGACGCCGCAAGAGGTATTGGCTATATTTGAACAACCTGTTTATGAGTCGGACAGCAAAGTTATTTCAAAATCTTTATGCCTGGCTTTGGACAATATACAAGATCCGGGCAATTTAGGAACTATTATCCGCTTAGCCGATTGGTTCGGTATAGAGGATATTTTTTGCTCTACCGGAACGGTGGATGTCTTTAATCCTAAAACTGTGCAGGCTACCATGGGGGCAATAGCACGAGTGAAAGTGCATTATTGTGATTTACCGAAATTAATTTCTTCACTCAAAGGGATTCCGGTTTATGGAACATTCCTGGATGGAAATATAATCTATTCTGAGACGCTTTCTGCTAACGGATTGATTGTAATGGGAAATGAAGGAAATGGAATAAGTAGAGAGGTGGAAGCACTTATTAATAGGCGATTGTATATTCCTAATTATCCACAGGAAAGAGAGACTTCGGAGTCTTTGAATGTAGCTATTGCCACAGCTGTGGTTTGTGCCGAGTTCAGAAGAAGATTGCGCTAAAGTCGGATAATATGGCTTTGAGGAACAAATTCTTCTCGGACAATATCAAAATTGGCAATATGCCATGCATAGCATTCCTGAATTTTGGTATTTGTCCGGGTAGCTTGAGCAAGGAAGGTTTTGAAATTCTTTTCCGGCATAATCGGTTCGAGTTTTCTTCTCGCAGAAAGCACAATCACTCCCCCTATCCATTGAGTAGCATATATTTCTTCTTCCAAAGGGTAATAGCTCTGTATCTTTCCGTTGTTTCCCAATTCTACCACATAACGGATGAAGTATGTGTCAGGAGAAAGATATAAACGTTGACAGGCAAATCGTCTCATTTCTTTTGCAGGCGAGTACGTTGTGGGCGAATACCCTCCTTTTCTTTCATATCGCGTGGATTCAAGCGTACGGGAGTAACAGCTTCTTTCATCTGGACTGAATCCATTTTTAATGAATCTGTATCTTTATCTATGACAGACATTGATTTTTCGGGTACACTATCTTTTGCGACAATAGATATGGTATCTGCTAGTTCATGGTAACGAATCAATGAAATTTTATCCACTATGATACCCGGAGCTTTGACAGAGTCCCCCGTAAGATAGATAAAACCATTGATGCTCTTGATTTTATAAGCAGAATCCGGCTTGATATATAATGATTGTATGCCTGAAGCCGTTACTTCGGCTACTTTACCCGACACCGAATCATTATCAAACAGAATATTGAATCCCATCGTCACCTGTTGTTGCAGGTTTGAGAGGAATATGTAATTTGCCGACCACAAGAAAGCATCCTTTGCTTTGAAGTTGGAGTCAGTGGGAATTTCAAAAGTAATCTTGTTGGATAGTGGTGCATCCGTCAGCCAATATAGTGTTTTATTATACCATACATCTACTGTATCTCCAGGTTGTGACATTGAGGGTTTGTTTTCGCGCATTGCCAGCAAGCGTTTCACATCCTTCTTTTCCTCACGGAAACGTTTTCCTAAATTGGTATAAATTTTGGCAAGGTTTTCTGTATGACGAGTATACCACACCATAGATGAATCAAACTCTGCTTTGGTTACGTGATGTTTTCTATATACGTAATTGCGAAGAGCTTCTTTTTTGTAGTTCTCATCATAAGAGATATTGCCGGACATAGCCGTAGTCAAATGATAGTCATACAAGATGTCCTCCATCTTATCCGGGTGGATGACATCTTTTGGTATTTGTTTTCCGCATCCTGCCAGCAAAGCCGCACTGAGCAACAACGTCCAACGAATCTTCTTATTGTGCATCTTTTTTCTGAGCTTTTTCTTCCGGGTGAATACCTGTGTTCAGATATTTTCCATAAAATAACAACAATGCAATGATACCACAACTGATAGCAGCGTCAGCAAAATTAAATATCGGACTGAAGAAGATAAAATGTTCTCCACCTATTCCCGGTATCCATTCCGGCCAGTTGGTTTCAATGATTGGAAAATAAAACATATCCACTACTTTACCATGAAACCATTCAGAATAGCCTTCGCCCACAGGAACAAAATGTGCTATTTGGCTATAAGTGCTTTCATTGAAGATTACGCCATAAAATACACTATCAATGATATTTCCTACGGCGCCGGCCAATATTAATGAAAGGCAGACAATATAGCCTGTCTTATAATTTTCTTTAATGATTTTAGCCAGATACCAAATTATCAGTCCCACAGCAACGATGCGGAATGTTGTAAGAAATAGCTTTCCAAACAATTCCATGCCGAAAGCCATGCCGTTATTTTCTGTAAAATAGATATAAAACCAATCTGTAATGCGGATACTTTCATGCCAGAACATATTAGTCTTTACCAATATCTTTATTATCTGGTCAATAATTAATACTCCAAAAACAATCAGAACAGAAAGTTGCCCTTTCGTGAGTAATTTATTCATTATAATAGGTGATAATTAATAGTCGACAGGTAGCAGCCTCTTTGACCTGCTTTCCTGTCAACTATAAAAATGCTATTTCTTTCCTTCGTTTTTAGCCTCGATACTCAAAGTGGCATGAGGAACAGCGCGAAGTCTTTCTTTTGGAATCAGTTTACCTGTTTCACGACAAATACCGTATGTTTTGTTTTCAATACGGATTAAAGCAGCTTGCAGTCCCTGAATGAATTTCAACTGACGTGCAGCTAATCTTGTCGTTTCTTCTTTGGACAGCGTATTGGCACCTTCTTCCAATACTTTGTAAGTAGGGGAAGTATCGTCCGTATCATTACCATCCTTATTCATGATACTACTTTTCAAGCGTTCGTAATCACGCTCGGCCAATTCCAGTTTTTCCATGATAATGGCACGGAACTCTTCGAGTTCTGCATCAGAGTATCTTGTTTTTTCAGCCATATTATTTAGTTTTAAAAGGTTAATGTTATTCCTTTACGACACTCACATAAAGCGAGAAATCATCGAAACTTAATTCTACGCCATCCTTCACTTCGTCTACCAAATTAAGGGAGTTGGCAAGAACTTGGTTACAAATATAAGTATTATATTCTTTTACTGCGCTATCGGTTTGCTCATTTTTAGATAAAGATACCTTTATTTTATCAGTTATTTCAAAGCCACTGCCCTTGCGAATATTCTGAATCTTACTCACAAGTTCACGAGCAATACCTTCACGACGCAGTTCTTCGGTTACGACAGTATCCAAAGCTACTGTCAATACGCCTTCATTGGCAACTACCCATCCGGGGATATCTTCACTGAAAATTTCCACTTCAGACGTTTCTATTTCAGCCGGAGTACCATTTAGGTCGAGAACAATTTTCCCTTCGTTTTCAAGAACGCTGATTTGTTCCTGATTCATGGCAGTTACAGCAGCGGCCACCTGTTTCATCAATGAACCGAATTTCTTACCTAGAATCTTGAAGTTACACTTCACTTTCTTCACAAGCAAATTGGATGTACCTTCCACGAAGTCTATTTCTTTAACATTCACTTCGTTCATTATCAATGTTTTTACAGACTCTAAACGTTCTTTCATCAGTGCATCCACCGGAATCATCAACTTCTGTAACGGTTGTTTAACGATAATATTTATTTTCTTGCGCAGCGCCAACCCCATAGAAGATACTTTCTGTGCTAACTCCATGCGGGTTTCCAATTCTTTGTCAATAACAGTCTCATCGCAAACCGGGAAATCTGCAAGGTGGACAGAAGCTACATGGTCGCGTCCGGTTGTTGCAATCAAGTCCATATACAATTTGTCTGCATAGAAAGGAGCAATCGGTGCCATTAGTTTAGCTACAGTTTCCAAACATACATATAATGTTTGATATGCCGCCAGCTTATCCTCTGTATAGCCTGTACCCCAAAAACGTTTTCTGCATAGACGTACATACCAGTTGGACAGATTATCATTTACGAAATCATTGATTAGTCGTCCGGCTTTAGTCGGTTCATAGTCAGCATAGCACATATCCACATTCTTTATCAATGAGTTTAGTTCCGAAAGAATCCAACGGTCAATTTCCGGGCGTTTGCTCATAGGAACATCGGCTTCCTGATAGGCAAATCCGTCAAGGTTAGCGTATGGAGCAAAGAATTTATATGTGTTGTGCAATGTTCCGAAAAACTTGCGGGTTACTTCCATTACACCGTCGGTATCAAATTTCAAGTTATCCCACGGAGAAGAATTAGTAATCATATACCAACGCAAAGGGTCAGAACCATATTGTTCGATGGCACCAAACGGATCAACAGCATTACCCAGGCGCTTGGACATTTTATTTCCATTCTTGTCAAGCACCAGTCCGTTAGAGATAACATTTTTATAGGCTACACTATCGAATACCATAGTTGCGATAGCATGCAATGTAAAGAACCAGCCACGAGTTTGGTCTACCCCTTCTGCAATGAAGTCAGCCGGATAATAAGAACGATTATCTACAATATCTTTATTCTCAAACGGATAATGCAACTGTGCGTATGGCATGGCGCCTGAATCAAACCATACGTCAATCAAATCCGCTTCACGTTTCATCGGTTTTCCGCTTTCAGAAACGAGGATAATATCATCTACGTAAGGACGGTGAAGATCTATTTTATCATAATTGTCTTCGGTATATTCACCCGGAATAAATCCTTTTTCTTTATAAGGATTGGCAGTCATGAAACCGGCAGCGATGGATTTTTCTATTTCGTTATAGAGTTCCTCTACCGAACCGATACATAATTCCTCACCTTCTTCGCTACGCCAAATAGGAAGCGGAGTACCCCAATAGCGCGAACGGCTTAAATTCCAGTCGTTCAGGTTTTCCAGCCATTTGCCGAAACGTCCGGTTCCGGTAGATTCCGGTTTCCAGTTAATGGTCTTATTGAGTTCTATCATACGTTCCTTGGCAGCAGTAGAACGGATGAACCAGCTATCCAGCGGATAATAAAGGACCGGTTTGTCTGTACGCCAGCAATGTGGATAATTGTGTACATGCTTTTCTATCTTGAATGCTTTGTTGGAAGCCTTCATTTTCATACAGATGTAAATATCCAGTGTCTCGGCAGAGGCAGCAGTTTTCTCATCGTATTTACCATTTACAGTAAATTGAGGGTCGTATGCATTTTTCACCCAGCGCCCCTGATATTCTTGATATTGTTCTACATCCACACATTCTTTTACGAACTTTTCATCTAGTTCATCCAGCAGGAAGAATTTACCTGTCAAGTCTACCATCGGACGAGGTTCACCTTTTTTGTTAATCATAAACAATGAAGGTATGCCTGCTGCACGTGCCACAAAAGCATCGTCTGCGCCGAATGTTGGAGCGATATGTACGATACCTGTACCGTCTTCCGTAGTCACATAGTCACCAAGGATAACACGGAATGCTTGATTGGCAGCTTCTTCCCAATTACCGTTTTCGTCTACATTTACCGGTTTCACCCATGGAATAAGCTGTTCATATTCCATACCTACCAAATCCGTGCCTTTGTATTCACCTACCACCTTGAAAGGAATCAACTTGTCTCCCGGTTTGTAGTCTTCTAAAGGCAGTCCTTCTGCTTTTTGGTTAAAATGAGCATAAAGCAATGGTTTAGCCAGCACTACTGTCATTTTCTCACCTGTGTAGCCATTATATGTTTGTACAGCTACATAATCGATTTTGGGACCGACGCACAAAGCGGTGTTTGAGGGTAAAGTCCATGGTGTAGTAGTCCATGCCAAGAAGTAAGGAGTACCCCACTCCGTCATTTCGGGTTTCGGGTTCTTCATCTTGAATTGCCCCACTACAGTAGTATCTTTTACATCCCGGTAACATCCAGGCTGATTTAATTCGTGAGAGCTCAGTCCTGTTCCGGCTGCCGGAGAATAAGGCTGAATGGTATATCCTTTATACAGTAAATTCTTGCTATATAGTTGCTTTAAGAGCCACCATAAAGTTTCAATATAGCGGTTGTCATAAGTGATGTATGGATTATCCAAATCTACCCAATAACCCATTTTATGAGTAAGGTCTGTCCATTCTTTTGTAAATTTCATCACATCCTTACGACAGGCTGCGTTATATTCGGCCACAGAAATCGTTTTTCCGATGTCCTCCTTGGTAATTCCGAGTGCTTTTTCCACGCCCAGTTCTACCGGTAGTCCGTGAGTATCCCATCCGGCTTTACGTTTGACAAGAAAACCTTTCATGGTTTTGTAGCGGCAGAAAGTATCTTTTATAGTACGTGCCATTACGTGGTGAATACCCGGCATACCGTTGGCTGAGGGAGGTCCTTCATAAAAGACAAAAGAAGGACATCCTTCACGTTCTGTCATACTCTTGGCGAAAACATCGTTTTCATCCCACTTCTTCAGCACATCTTTATTGACCTGTGATAGGTTGAGTTGCGAGTGTTCAGCAAATTTCTTACTCATAATCTATATCGTTTTTCTTGTATTCTCTAAATTGTAAATCGGGCAAAGACATAGTCTCCCAAAAATTAAGTTGCAAATTTACAAGAAAATTAGTTAGATAGAAAGTTTTATAGCCTGTTTTTTTAAGAAAGTGATTTCATTCAGCTCTCTTAAAGTGCAAAAACGCAATCTTCATGTAGCATTTGTTTGGTTCGTTTAATTTATCGGTTCGATTTAGGAGGATTGAAAAATTGAAGGAAAAAAGGAAATCGACCAATAACTATAACAATTAGACTTGCATTCCCCGAAAGATTAAACCATCTTTGCACAGTTTTTGTTTTTATATAAAAGATTTTTAAATACAGAAAAATAAACATGAAACGATTCAGCCGTTCTTCATTGACAACAATGGCAGTTTGTCTACTCTTTATACCTGCTCTTCTTAAGGCACAGCCTCGGCCTGCCCACCGTAAGAAAGTGGGTGTGGTGCTAAGTGGCGGTGGCGCTAAAGGCATGGCGCACATCGGTGTTCTGAAAGTTATAGAAAAAGCCGGTATTCCTATTGACTATGTGGTAGGTACCAGCATGGGATCTATCATCGGTGGTCTTTACTCTATCGGTTATTCTCCCGAGCAACTTGACAGCATGGTACGCCGTCAGGACTGGACTTTCCTTTTGAGCGACAAGATACCGAGAAGTGAACAAAATCTATCTGAACGCGATGCCTCACAAAAGTATGTGTTTTCTATTCCTTTCGGTAAAGGGGTAAAAGCCGAAGTTTTCGGTGGACTGATAAGAGGGCAAAATCTTGCCAACTTGTTCAGTGAGCTTACTATCGGTTATCACGACTCCATCAATTTTAATAAGTTGCCTATTCCTTTTGCCTGTGTTTCCGAGAATATTGTAAATGGCAATGAGGTTAATTTTCATGAAGGTGTATTGGCCACTGCTATGCGTGCCAGCATGGCCATCCCCGGAGTCTTTACTCCGGTCAGGCTAGACAGTATGGTACTGGTAGACGGTGGTGTAGTAAATAATTATCCTGTAAATGTGGCGCGTGCCATGGGAGCAGACTTAATTATCGGGGTGGATGTTCAAAGTGAACTTAAGCCTGCCGGAGAATTAAATAGTGCCGGTGCCATATTAGGGCAATTGGTGAATCTCATGGGGCAGGATTTATATAAGAAGAATCTGAAAGAAACGACTACTTATATTAAGGTAAACGTAGAGGGTTATTCTGCCGCCAGTTTTACTCCCTCCGCCATCGATACTCTGATAATGCGTGGCGAAGAAGCTGCCATGGCACAAGATAGTGCATTAATGGCTCTGAAAAGCCAGTTGGGGCTGGATAGTACTTATATGCCCCAACCGATTCCTTCTTATCCCTACTCGCCTGAGCGAAAGGTATATGTGAAAGAAATTACTTTTGACGGTCTTGATGAGAAAGACAAAAAATGGTTGTTGAAGCGTTGCGATCTTAAAGAAAATTCCGAGATAAGTATTCGCCGGATAGAGGAAGCTACTGCTATTCTGTCGGCCAATTTGGGCTATTCGGGGGCGACTTATAATTTGCCTGAAGCCCCGGGAGGTGGCTATAACCTGAATTACACGTTAAGTAAGAAGTATGAAAACAAACTAAATGTCGGCATTCGTTTCGACTCGGAAGAAATAGCCAGTTTATTAATAAACGTAACCAGTAATTTCAAAGGGAAATTGCCCAGTACGCTATCACTTACGGGACGTTTAGGAAAACGTTATACTGCCGGAATTAATTATGCTTGGGAACCGGCTCCGCTGAAACGTGTCGGGCTGTCCTACCTGTTCCAATACAATGACGTCAATTTTTATCATTATGGCGACCGCACACACAATTCTACTTTCCGTTATCATCAGGCAGAGTTTGCTTTCTCGGATGTGTGGTATAAAAATGTGCGTTTCGGTATTGGTCTCCGTTATGAGTATTATGATTATGATAAGTTTCTTTATCAGGAAGGAAGTACCACTCAGCAATACTCGACAGACAATGAGCATTTTTTTAGTTATTTTGCTCAAATGGAATACGAAACATTTGATAAGGCTTATTTCCCTTCACGAGGTATCTCGGCGCGTGCTTCCTATTCACTCTATACAGATAATTTTACACAATATAATGACCATGCTCCTTTCTCTGCTATCAAAGGTTATTGCGAAGGGGTAATGCGGCTGACCAATCGTTTCTCGATTCTTCCTTCCGTATATGGACGCTTTCTCATTGGAAAGGAAATCCCCTACTCCAAATTGAATGCCATGGGTGGAGATGTTCCGTCACGCTTCCTGCAACAGCAGTTGCCTTTTGTGGGAATAAATAATGTAGAACTTATGGATAATTCGTTATTGATAGGCACGATAAAGTTCCGGCAGCGAATGGGAAGTGTGCATTATGTCACTTTGACCGGCAATTATGCGCTGAGCAGTCATAAAGTGAGTGGGTTACTGAAAGAGAAAACTATGTTCGGCTGTGGAGTCGGCTATGGATTGGATAGTATATTTGGTCCGCTGGAAGCATCCATCAACTACGCAAACCATGCCGATAAAGTGAGTATGTATGTCAATTTAGGATTCAAGTTTTGATTCGTCATTGACAACGGCCATCATCCCTTCTATCTGGGCCAATGCCATCATGCGACCGTGAAACGAATATCCGGGATTGTATCCCTTGTCGGTGTCACCGAGCATCATACGCCCGTGGTCTACACGCATGGGAACGCCCGGACGCTCTTTCTCAAAGATACGGATAAGTTCGATGATATGAGCACGGCCTCCCAAATGGGAGGCTTCAATGAAATTTCCGTTGGGAAAAGCATTCGTACTGCGCAAGTGTACAAAATGAGTGCGGTGAGCAAACATTCGCGCCAAAGCAGGTACATTGTTGTGCAGTCCTGCACTGAGCGAACCGGCACAGAAAGTGAGCCCGTTATGCGGATTGTTTACAGCATGCAGTATCCAGGCAATATCCTCTTCGCTGGTTACAATGCGTGGCAAACCAAGAACAGGAAAAGGAGGATCGTCGGGATGAATACACATATTGATGCCATATTCATCACATACGGGCATAATAGCTTGAAGGAAATAACGTAAATTTTCGCGCAGGGCGTCACGGTCTATTCCTTTGTAGGGTGCCAACAGATGATGGAATGTGTCAACAGGGTTCTTGTCCCCATTCTTGATATTTCCATTTACAAAGCCTTGGGTTTTAATAATGATGGTATCTACAAGTTCTTCTTTTTCAGCATCGGTAATGACTTTATCTAATTCGTACATTTGTTTCAATTCATTTACCGTGTAGTCTTTTTCAGCTTCTGCGCGTTGTAGAATCAGGCAGTCGAAATATGCAAAACGTATTTTATCAAAATAGAGTGATGATGTTCCATCTTCCCAAAGATGCTCTAAATCTGTACGAATCCAGTCGATAACAGGCATGAAGTTATAACAGACTGTTTTTACTCCCGCCTTGCCTAAATTAATAAGACTTTTCTTGTAATTCTCTATCAGGTTATCACGCTCGGCACCGCCATATTTTATGGCTTCACTCACCGGCAAACTTTCTACCACCGACCAGCGCAGACCATAAGTCTCAATATATGTCTTTTGGTTGAGGATAGCCTCCAAAGGCCACACCTCACCATTGGGAATTTCGTGAAGAGCAGTCACAATACCTTCTACTCCGATTTGTCTCAACATGGGAAGAGTAATTTTATCATTCTTTCCAAACCATCTCCATGTCTTTTCCATCTTTATTGTCGTTTTGATTTTATCTTAGGTAATCAAGAATATACTTTATTGATGAATAATCATTGCAGAACGTGCCGGTACAATGATTTCATTACCTGATACTTGCCCCATTCCCGACTGCTTGATTTTTCCATCTTTGCAAACGATTGTATAGCGACCGGCCGGAATAGATAATTTGGCAGGCTCTTTACGGCTGTTGAACGCCACGATAATATTTTTCCATGAGTCGCCATTAGCATTATCTTTCAGGATAAAGGCCACCAAATTGCTGCCTTCTACAGGCAGGAATTCCATGTATTGGCGTACTTTATCGGCATCTCCCATTCGAAAAGCCGGGTGATTTTTTCGCAATGTTATCAGCTCTCTCACATAATCAAAAACATCATGATGTATCGTCTTGTTCCTCCAATCAATTGTGTTGATACTATCAGGACTATTGTAAGAATTATGTATTCCTTTCTTGTCTCGCATCATTTCGTCTCCGGCAAAAATAAAAGGTACACCTTGTGAGGTGAAGACAAAAGTTTCGGCCAATTTGTGCAGAGAGGCACGTTCTTCGTCCGTTGCATCCGGCATCGTTGCTTTTAGTCTGTCTGCCAGACACATATCATCATGGCAGCTGACATAACTTATCATTTGGGTCGGTTGTAACGCCCACGGTTCTTTGCTGTAATTCACCGAATCATTTATTACTTGTGGATGTTTGACTGCTCCCACCAATCCAAACTTTATACTCATCTCATGCCCCGGTTGGCCAATCAAGAAAGCACCTTTCCGGTCATCATCCCAACCACCGCGCAAACCGTCGCGCATTTCATCGGAGAAAGCGGCAATACGTGGCATCTTGTATATATTGGCTTTCATGGCAAGTTCTTCTTGATCAAGCTGGGGAGCGCTGGCGGCCCATCCTTCACCATAAATAAAGATGGATGGATCTATCTTGTCTACGGCAGCACGGATTTCGTTCATTGTCTCAATATCGTGAATACCCATCAGGTCAAATCGGAAGCCGTCAATGTGATATTCGTTTATCCAGTAGAGTACAGACTCCACCATATATTTACGCATCATGGCACGGTCGCTGGCAGTCTCGTTTCCGCAGCCGGAACCGTTGGCCGGTTTACCATCCTTTGTTTGGCGATAGAAGTAACCGGGTACCGTACGCTCGAAGTTGCTTTCCTCAGTGTTAAAAGTATGATTATAAACCACGTCGAGTACCACACGGATACCTGCTTTGTGAAGAGCCTGCACCATCTGCTTGAATTCCTTGATTCTCACATCGGGCTTATAAGGATCGGTGGAATAAGAACCGTCAGGTACATTATAGTTCTGAGGATCATAGCCCCAGTTGTATTGTGCCTTGTCCGGTTTACTTTCGTCCACAGATGCATAATCGTATGAAGGAAGAATATGCACGTGTGTGACACCCAGTTCTTTCAGGTGGTCGATGCCGGTTTTTTCACCCTGCGAAGTAGTAGTTCCTAATTCGGTTAATGCAAGGAATTTTCCTTTATTACGAATTCCCGAAACTGAATCCAAAGAAAAATCGCGATGATGCATTTCATATACTATGATGTCGGCATAGTCCTTTAAAAGCGGACGTACATCGTTCGCCCAGCCTTCAGGATCGGTGGAGCGCAAGTCAATGACAGCAGCACGCTTTCCGTTTACTCCCACTGCTTTAGCCATAATGCCCGGGGTATCTCCCAGCCACTTACCATTTACTTTTACATTAAAAGTATAGAACTTTCCTTTTAAGTCTTCTTTAATAGAGGTATTCCAAATACCATCTTCTCCCATTTCAAGCGACAGAGTTTGATAAGCAGAACCTTCGTTGCCCGAATCATATAACAATACACGCACTTCTTCAGCTGTAGGTGCCCAAAGTGTAAACTTGGTTTCAATTGGCGAGTACTCCATTTCCACTAACTTCCCTTCGGGGATAGGATATTCTTCAAAAGATGTATATTCTTTCTTTACAGACTGACAACTGATGGTGGTTGACATAATCGATGCCCAAATAACGTGTTTGACATTCATAAATTTATATTTTGTTACTTACCAATACTTTTTTTGTTTATCTCCTTATTTTATCAGGATTTTTATTGATAAAATCTTTCCATCCTGAATACTCTTTGGCAAGAGTGGGTCTTCCGGCTTGCAAATAATGGCAATAGGCTGCGGCAAGTCCATCGGTAGCATCCATAAAAGGTAGCATTTCGTTATCGGGAATATGGAGCATACGCTTCAGCATATCCGCCACCTGTTCCTTACTGGCTTGTCCGTTGCCGGTGATAGCCATTTTTATTTTTAATGGAGCATATTCGGTGATGGGGATGTCACGGCTTAGTGCGGCAGCCATTGCTACCCCTTGCGCACGCCCTAATTTTAGCATGGACTGTACATTCTTTCCAAAAAAGGGAGCTTCAATGGCCAGTTCATCGGGCAGATACGCTTCAATAATGCCGATAACACGTTCAAAGATTCGACGAAGCTTAAGATAATGATTATCGTATTTACGTAAATCTATCACTCCCATGGTGATGACTTGCGGTTTGGTACCTGTTATTTTCAGCAATCCGTAACCCATGATGGTAGTTCCGGGGTCAATGCCCAGAATTATTTTCTCTTTAACCGGCTGAATCACTTGATAACCTCCATTAAGGTGGGAAATCCTACCACTTTGTCTTTGAAGACTTTCATCATTTCTTCGTTAAGCTTCATACCTTGCCGGGTATGCCAGTGATGTAAGGCTGCACTGTCTTCTACTTCCCATTGCAGTGAAAAACATTCACTGTCTTCTTCTTTATGACTGAGGATGTGAGTAAGGCGCGGACTTTGAAGCAATCCTTGTTTTTCTACTTCGGGGATATAGCATTCATTAAGCCAGATGACAAAGTTACGTGCATCATCAATTGCTACTTGATAAGTGGTATTATATATCAGCATATTAATTTTATTTGTTTACATTAAACAGATACGTTTTTGCAAATGTAATAAAAATACCCCGACTTCTCGCAAGCCGGGGCATCTATTATGAACAAAAAATTAAATTAATCAGATATGCAACTCGATAGTTGCTTCACCTGATGAACCTCATAAACAGAATGGATGATTCTTTGTTCATTCATAGAGGAGAAATAATATTATATTAAAATAATTGGAAGAAAAATAAGGTTTCTATTTTGTGATTTCAATTTTATGTGTATCTTTGCAACACAAAACCGGGGCATTAGCTCATCTGGCTAGAGCGTTAGACTGGCAGTCTAAAGGTGGCGAGTTCGAGTCTCGCATGCTCCACAATATCCCTTCCCTGTTGCTTTATATAAAAAGCAGAAAGAATTATCAGGGAATTTAAAAATTTTATCAAAACAACATTTAGGACGTAGGTATCTACGTCCTATTTTTATTTGTCACATTCCCTGAAACAGCAACCGATATTGAAGTAAATCGGGTCAATCCGAAAACTCTGCGGGTGATAAGGGTCCGATCATTATTCTTGAGGATTTAGCATATCGATCAAACACCTGTCCCCTGATGTTGTCTCCTCCGGTTTTCAACCACTGCCTGCGTTTTTTGAGCTTCCTACGTCGTTTCATTAGCCGGGCCAAGCGTTTTCGTCCTTTCGGTTATGCCTGTCTGTCCGTCGAATTACTACAGTCTCCGGCGGCGGACTGTATAGTCCGTTGCAGTGGATCGTACAGTCTGCTACAGTGGACTGTACAGTCCATTGCCGCAGACTGTAATAATCTTCCGTTTAAAAGACCTTGACCGACCTTGGGAAACGGCTTATTCTTCCCTTTGTTTGTGATATGATATTTAAATCCCCAAGAATAATAAGTGACCCGATTTTCTTTCAAAATATTATGCCCGCACACTTTTTTGACTTGGTCCTAAAATCTCCATGTAATATATTTATTGTCAGTCACATATTCTTTCATAAGCTATCCCCAATTAATATAAAGCAAGACATTTTCAAGTGTTTTCCTCACAAAGTACGCATAAGCTTGCACATACGTATGCACAGCTCCATGCGAATGTAACTCTTTTATTCTTCAATTATTTGCTGTTTCCGACACTTTTCCATACACCTGCCGCCAAAGCAGCTCCTACAAACGGCGCAATGATAAATATCCATAGTTGAGATAGTGCTTCACCCCCTTGGAAGAGCGCCGGAGCAATACTGCGGGCAGGATTGACAGATGTTCCTGTGATGGGGATACAAACAATATGTACTAAAATAAGTGATAGACCGATAGCTAGACCGGCCAAATTCCCGGCTCCCTTCTTTGCATCTGTGGTTCCTAATACAACCAACACAAATACAAAAGAAAAGATGACTTCGGCAATCAAACCACCGATGAGACTCACTCCCGGAGCACAAGCATTGGCTCCTGTGGTTGTAGCATAATTCATGTCAATGTTGGAAGTCAGTATCCAGATAATTGTAGAGCCTATTAATGCTCCCATTACCTGAAATACCATATACATGATGCCTTCTTTGGCTTTCATACGCCCAGACAACATACACCCTAACGTAATTGCGGGATTAATATGACAACCCGAAATTCCACCGATAGTGTAAGCCATCGCCACTACCGAAAGGCCAAATGCCATCGCTACCATCAATACTTGGGCGGGGGTTCCGCAACCGCCATTAAACACTGCACTTCCACATCCCATCAGTACAAGAATCATTGTACCAATCATTTCTGCCATGTACTTTTTCATAATAAAAGATTTTAATAAAAAAATAAAGAAATGTTCTCATAGTCTGAAAGCTGCTTAATCATAAGTCAGCCTCACAAAGATAACTATTATTATTAAAAATCCCCATTATTTACTACTAATTTGTTACATATCCGACACATAATTTGGCAATCAGCTAATTTTGCTCTATCTTAGTCCGATAATTATGTTATATGGCATATTGCCCAAGATAAACCTTTAAACACATTTCACTTACATGAAAAAACTTTTTACTACGGTGTGTGTAGCCGCTACTCTCGGTCTACTTACATCATGCGGTACACAAACCGCACCGGAAAGAAGTTACAACGAAGGGATAAACATCATCCCGATGCCGGCTTCTTTGCAGCAACAGGAAGGTCGTTTCCTATTGTCTTCCAGTTCTTCTTTCTATGCTCCTACACCGGAAGCCAAAACTATTGCAGAGTTCTTCGCAGCCAAATTGAAAAATTCTACAGGATTTAATTTTGCAATAGCTGATGCAGAGAAGGATGGCGGAATTTCTCTTCTCATTGATCCTGCCATGGAGATAAACGAGGAAGGTTACCGATTGGATGTTACTCCACAAGGTGTCAAAATCCAGGCCAAGACTCCACAGGGTGTCTTTTATGGTATGCAAAGTTTTTTGCAATTGCTGCCTGCCGAAGTGGAGAGTCCTTCAGTGGTCAAAAACATCGAATGGAGTGCACCTTGCGTAAGTATCGATGATGCTCCACGTTTTGCTTATCGTGGTATGATGCTTGACCCATGCCGTCACTTTATTCCGGTGGAAAATGTGAAAAAACAACTTGACGTATTGTCTTTGTTCAAAATCAATACTTTTCATTGGCATCTTACCGACGACCAGGGATGGAGAATCGAAATCAAGAAATATCCCAAGTTAACAGAAATAGGCTCTAAGCGTATTGATGGAGAGGGTACTGAATATGGCGGTTTTTACACACAGGAGGAAATAAAGGATATAGTAGCTTATGCTGCCGAACGTTTTATTACGGTAATTCCAGAATTGGAAACTCCGGGACATGAGCTGGCTGCCATCTCGGCCTATCCCGAACTTTCTTGTAAAGGTCAGCCCACCACTCCACGTATTATTTGGGGTGTGGAAGATATTGTAATGTGTCCGGGAAAAGAAGACATGTTTAAATTCCTGGAAGATGTTGTTGAAGAAATGGTTCCGTTGTTCCCCGGCACTTATTTCCATATTGGCGGTGATGAATGTCCTAAAAGCAGCTGGAAGAACTGTCCGGCTTGTCAGGCACGCATCAAGGCTGAAGGTTTGAAAACGGATAAAAATCACACGGCCGAAGAACGTTTGCAAAGTTACGTTATTCAGCGCATGGAGAAAATGCTTGCTAAACACGGCAAGAAAATTATCGGTTGGGATGAGATTCTTGAAGGTGGTTTAAGTCCTGAGGCTACTGTAATGTCATGGCGCGGCGAAGCCGGAGGTATCGCTTCTGCTTTGCAGGATCACGATGCTATTATGACTCCGGGCGGAAACGGTATGTATCTCGATACCTTCCAGGGAGATTCAAAGATCGAACCGGTAAGTATCGGTGGCTACACCTTGTTGGAAAAAGTGTATAGCTACAATCCGGTGCCCGATACATTGGTCACTTTGGGTAAAGATAAACATATTAAAGGTGTACAGGCTAATCATTGGTCGGAATATATGTACAATACCGACATTATGGAATATCGTATGTATCCGCGTATGCTGGCTGTTTCTGAAATTGCATGGACTCCGTTGGATAAAAAGGATTACAAAGACTTTGAACGCCGTATCAACAATGCTTATGTGCGTTTGGATGGTCATGATGTCAATTACCATATTCCGCAACCTGAACAACCGAACGGATCTTGTAACTTTGTGGCTTTTGTTGATTCCACTTCTTTGACATTCAAAACGACACGTCCCGAAACGATGGTTTACACGCTGGACGGTACTGACCCGACACCTTTGTCTACTCAATACACAGAACCGATTAAAGTGACAGAAACCACTACCCTAAAGATTCGTACAGTTCTTCCTTCCGGAAAAATGAGTCCGGTTCGTAATATCACTGTAGAAAAACAGGCATTGGCTCCTGCCAAAGTGGTTGAAAAAACGACTCCGGGGCTGAAGATGAAGATGGCTGACGGCACATTCTTTAAAGCAAGTGAATTGAATAAAGCAACAGAATGGAAAGAAATGACAGTGAAATCTCTTCGTGATATACGCAGCCAGGTGGAATCTACCGAAAGTATGCGTGGCGTAAAACAATACGGTGCTATCGCTACCGGATATGTAGATATTCCTGAAGATGGTGTTTATTACTTCACCACAAACAATGATGAAGTATGGATTGACGGTAAGCTTCTTATCAGCAATGAGGGCGAAGTGAAACGTTTCTCACGCAATGACAAATCAGTCGCATTGGCTAAAGGTCTGCACGAATTGAAGGTAGTGTTCCTTGGACACATCATTGGTGGATGGCCTTCACTGTGGGATGATGCTTCTATCTCAATCCGCAAGGCAGATCAGGAGAAATTCACTCCTATCAAGCCTGAACAATTATTCTATTAATAATAAGTAATATCGGGCACGGAAGCTACGGGTTCTCTTTTTATGAAGTTCGTGTATTCCGTGCCTAAAATATATCTTCCTAATTCTTTGGTATCGGCTTAGACCACACCTCTTCTTTTGTCGATTTATCTATAACTGAAATAATTCCTCCCGGAAAGTCTTTCACATAACCTTTTTTCTCTGCCAGCATATCTTCTGCCATCCGAATAGCTTTCTCTTTGTCCTTCAAGTTGAATCCCTTATTGGCTGAGTCTTGTTCGTCTCTGAAGTAAATATCGTATGTTTCCATTATTTGTTCATAGTTTAAAATTGGGGTGCAAAGATATAATTTCTAATGAATATAGAGCCGAATTAAATTATATTTTAGTTTCCCATAAACAAAAAAAGAATATCTGCTGTTTTATTTGTTGTATTTGACAAGTATCGTATTATGATAAAAACAAAATATTATATCCTGATTATCACTTGCTTGTGGTTACAGGCAGGTCTTGCTGCTACGCCTTCTGCCTTTTATTCGGCATTAAAAAAGATATATCCTTTGGCTGCTGATGTCGAATGGTCGCAACAGGGAAACTATCATACGGCTGATTTTATACAAAATGGATTCGACACAAAGGTATGGATGAATATCAATGCTCAATGGGTAATGACGAATACCGATTTGCAAACTGCAGACCAACTGCCTCCCGGTGCTTATAATGCGTTTACATTCAGTTCCTTTTCACAATGGACGGTACAAAATGTCTTTTTTATCGAGTTCCCCAAACGACCGGCTGTCTATGTCATACAGGTAAATATGGATAATTCTGATGCTATTTATCAGCTATTCCTTACCCCCGGCGGACGCATGCTGCAAACAAAGGATGCAAGCTATAATAATACTGCCATCTCCCCTTCCGTCTTTGATTTTATGTAGAAAAAGGTGAAATAAACATTGCACTGGTAGTGAAAAAAGACTTATTATTAAGCCTCTCCTTCTGAAAGAGGATGAAGAAAAGGACAAAACCGGGTGAATGTCGTTAAATTAATGTAAAAAGCTATTGTGTATTCCTGTCTCATAGGCTCATTTTACTACTTTTGCGCACACTTGGCCATAAATTGTGCAAAAGTTATCATGGAATTAGAACAGAGTTTTATCGCTCTTATAGAGCAAAGCATAAAGGCAAATTGGTATTTGAATGCCCTGACTGACTATAAAGGTGCTACGCTTCAATACCGGGATGTCGCCCGAAAGATAGAGAAAATCCACATTATGCTGGAGAATGCCGGCATTGTGCAAGGAGATAAAATAGCCATTTGCGGACGTAATAGTGCCCATTGGACTGTTACTTTTCTTGCTGTTATGACGTATGGTGGTGTGGTAGTACCCATTTTACATGAATTCAAGCCCGATCAAGTGCATAATATTGTCAACCACTCGGAAGCACGGCTGCTTTTTGCGGGCGATCAAGTGTGGGAAAACCTGAATGAAATGGTAATGCCCCATTTAGAAGGTATCATCGAATTAAAGGACTTCGGCCTGGTAGTCTCCCGTTCGGAGAAATTGACTTATGCCCGCGAACATCTTAACGAAATGTTCGGCCGCAAATATCCATGTCGTTTTCGCCCCGAGAATGTATCGTACCGAAAAGAGACTTCGCCTGAAGAGCTTTCAATAATCAATTATACATCGGGCACCACCGGATATTCCAAAGGAGTGATGCTCCCTTATCGCAGTATCCTTTCAAATGTATTGTACTGTAAAGAAAAGATTGGAATCAAAGCCGGTGATAGTGTCGTGTCCATGCTCCCATTGGGACACGTATTCGGCATGGTTTTTGATTTCCTTTACGGTTTCACCGTTGGTGCACATTTGTGGTTTCTTACCCGTATGCCGTCACCTAAAATCATTGCAGAATCTTTTGCCGAAATTCGCCCAAGGGTCATTTCATGTGTACCTTTGATTGTGGAGAAAATATTCAAGAAAAACATCTTACCCAAGGTGGACAATAAATTAGGCAAACTCTTGCTTCATGTCCCCATTATCAGTGACAAAATAAAAGAACTGATACGTCAGAAGGCAATGGAAGTGTTCGGGGGGAATTTTATAGAAATAATTATTGGAGGAGCTCCATTTAATGCAGAAGTCGAAGCATTTGTCCGTAGTATTAATTTTCCTTATACCATTGCATATGGCATGACTGAGTGCGGTCCTATTATTTGCCATAATCATTGGACAGAGTTAAAGCAAGCTTCTTGCGGTACGGTAGCAGCACGTATGGAGGCTAAAGTACTTTCTTCCAACCCATCAGAAGTGCCGGGTGAATTGGTTTGCCGGGGAGCTAATGTGATGTTAGGTTATTATAAAAATGAAGAAGCCACCGGGCAAGTGATTGATAAAGACGGTTGGCTGCACACGGGAGATATGGCAATTATTGATTCCGAAGGACACATTTATATCAAAGGCCGTTGTAAGAATCTGTTGCTCACCGCTTCCGGGCAAAATATTTATCCCGAGGAAATAGAGTCAAAGCTTAACAATATGCCATACGTATCGGAATCTTTGGTTATTTTGCAACAAGATAAATTAGTGGCATTGGTCTATCCTGATAATGATGATGCCTTTGCCCATGGACTCAAACACGCCGACATTGAAAGAGCTATGGAGGAGAATCGCATTGAATTAAACAAGCAACTACCTGCTTACTCACAAATTACACGTTGTAAACTATATCCCGAAGAGTTCGAAAAAACAGCAAAGAAAAGTATTAAAAGATTCTTATATCAGGATATAAAAGAATAGTTTTTCTTTCACCTTTTATTGTTTCATCAGCATAAAACTGTTTGAAACTCCTTATCCGGTAGAACAAGAAGTATTATTAGGGAGGCTTTATACGGAATTAAACTGCAGAAGAAATTGCATACTTCATTGCTTTATATTTTCTTTGCAGCAACTAAAAAAAGCAATATGAAGAATTCCCCTGAATTATTAGTCTATAAAGCTTCTGCCGGTTCGGGAAAAACCTTTACCTTGGCAGTAGAATATATAAAATTATTAATACTGAATCCCCGGGCTTATCGTAATATCTTGGCAGTAACCTTCACGAATAAGGCTACTACCGAGATGAAAGAACGCATTTTGAGTCAACTGTATGGAATTTGGATAAACGATAAATCCTCCAAGGCTTATCTGGAGAAGATAACAGAAGAGCTTGGTATGCCCCAAGAGCAGATTCGCATGGCAGCCGGTAAAGCACTTCATCTGATGATACATGATTACAGTCGTTTTAGAGTGGAAACTATCGATTCTTTCTTCCAATCGGTAATGCGTAATTTGGCACGAGAACTGGAATTAGGAGCCAACTTGACGATTGAATTGAACAATATGGAGGTATTGAGTGATGCGGTGGACTCAATGATTGAAAAGCTTAACCGTCAGTCTCCTGTTCTTTATTGGCTATTGGAGTATATCGAGGAACGTATTGCTGACGATAAACGTTGGAATGTATCAGGAGAAATCAAGAACTTCGGACGGAATATCTTTGATGAAGGATATATAGAAAAAGGTGACGGACTGCGCCGAAAGTTGCAGGATAAAGACTGTATCAAAAACTATCGCCGCACACTGCAAGCTATCGAAACGGAAGCATTGGAACAGATGAAAGGTTTTGCCGACCAATTTTTCGGGATATTGGAAAGCAACGGTCTGGCTATAGATAATCTGGCCAATAAAAGTAAAGGGGTATCCAGCTATTTCAGCAAACTACAGATGGGAAAGTTGGATGACAGCCTCCGCAATGCGACAGTGGAAAAACATCTTGCCTCTCCTGAAAACTGGTCTTCCAAAAGCTCGCCTCGCCGTAACGCCATTACCGAACTGGCAGCTGCGGAACTTATCCCCTTGCTGCAAACAGCAGAAGAGTTCCGAAATAAGAATAACATGTTGGTCAACTCCTGCCAGCTTTCTTTACGCTATATAAATAATGTACGATTGTTGGCAAATATTGATGAAGAGGTACGCCGCTTGAATTACGAGAACAATCGCTTCCTACTTTCGGATACCAATGTATTACTTCATAATCTGGTACATGACGGTGACTCTTCTTTTGTGTTTGAAAAGATAGGAACCACTATTCGTAACGTGATGATTGATGAATTTCAGGATACATCCCGAATGCAATGGGATAATTTCCGTTTATTACTGTTAGAAGGACTTTCGCAAGGAGAAAACAGCCTGATTGTAGGAGATGTGAAGCAATCTATTTATCGCTGGCGTAATGGAGACTGGGGAATCTTGAACGGGCTGAAAGACCATATTGAGTCATTTCCCATTAATGTAAAGACATTGACCACCAACCGTCGGAGTGCAGGAAATATTATTGAATTCAATAATAAGGTATTTACTGCTGCTTGCCATACTTTAAATGATATCTATAAGTCAGAACAAGGAGAAGAGTGTAAAGATTTGAAAGAAGCATATGTCGATGTATGCCAGGAAAAGGATAAAGACCCGGACGAAGGATATGTGAAAGTAACTTTCCTGACCGAAAAAGAAGAGATGGCTTATGTGGAGGATACTTTACAGCAATTGGCAAATGAGACTCAATTATTGGTAACGGCAGGTATACAATTGAAGGATATTGCCATTTTGGTACGAAAGAATAAAACCATTCCGTTGGTGGCCGATTATTTTGATAAGAATACACCTTATAAAATAGTATCGGATGAAGCTTTTCAATTGAATGCATCATTGGCCATCTGTATGATAATGGATGGGTTGCGCTATCTGTCCAACCCTGAGAATCGCATTGCAAAAGCACAACTTGCCGCAGCTTATCAAAATGAAATACTGAAGAACAACATAGATTTGAACACGCTGTTACTGAATGATATAGATGAGTATTTACCGGTCTCTTTTATCGAACAGCAGAAGAAACTGAGATTAATGCCACTGTATGAACTGATGGAGAAATTGTTCGGTCTGTTTGAGATGTCACGCATCAAACAACAAGACGCCTATCTTTGTGCATTCTTTGATGCTGTTGTGGAATATTTACAAAATAATTCTTCGGAGATGTCTGCCTTTATCGCTTTTTGGGAGGAGACACTCTCTCAGAAAACAATACCTTCAGGCGAAGTAGAGGGTATTCGGATTATCTCTATTCATAAGTCAAAGGGATTAGAATATCATACAGTGCTTCTTCCCTTCTGTGATTGGAATATGGAAAAGGAACGCAGTTTGACACATCTGATATGGTGTACACCCAAAGTGGCACCGTTTAACAATCTCGATATCGTTCCTGTCAATTACTCCACAGCCATGCAGCAGTCTATTTACAGGGAAGAGTATTTGAATGAGCGATTGCAGTTGTGGGTGGACAACCTGAATTTGCTTTATGTTGCGTTTACCCGTGCCAAGAAGAATCTTATCATTTGGGGTAAAGACGGACTGAAAGGGACTGTTTCGGAACTGTTGCAACAGGCTATGGGACAGATAAGTATTCCACAACATGAACATGACAGCAGCCATTTGGAAAAATCAGAAGATAATACCGATACTGATAATATTGCGTATGAAATGGGAACGCTTTATTTATCAGAAGAAAAGAGAACGGATGGCATTATAAAAAATAAATTACTAATGAATCCTGAAAAAATCCCTCTTCATTTAGAATCACTGGAGAGCAACATCGAGTTCAAACAGTCTAACCGTTCTGCCGAATTTATCCGTGGAGAAGAAGAAACCGGAGAGAGGTATATTCGTCAGGGGCAGTTATTGCATAATCTGTTTTCAGTGATTCGCACGCAAGATGATATCCCTTCTGCCATCGAACGACTTCGTTTTGAAGGAATAATTGAGTCGGCTGAGCAAGAGAGACAAATCAAGAAATTGACCGAATGGGCTCTGAATCATCCATTGGTGAAAGAATGGTATTCCGGGAATTGGGAGCTTTATAATGAATGTGCTATTATATATAAGGAGAAGGGAGAATTGCAAACGCGTCGTCCCGACCGTGTGATGATGAAAGACGGTAAAGTAGTAGTAGTGGATTTTAAGTTTGGAAAGAAACGCACCGATTACAATAAGCAGGTACGCGATTATATGAACTTGTTGTCCGACATGGGATATGAGAATATCCGTGGATATTTGTGGTATGTATTTGATAATGAATTTGTGGAGGTAAAATAATCATGGAAAGCTTTTTAAAACTCGTAGCAACAGATTTGTATAATCGCACTCAAGGTGACTTGGCGCATACCGCTGTGGTATTTCCTAACAAACGCGCCGGTTTGTTTTTTAATGAGCATTTGGCGGAACAGTCGGACACACCAATTTGGTCACCGGCTTATGTGAGTATTAGTGAACTTTTCCGTAGCCTTTCTACATGGGAAGTGGGCGATCCGGTCAAGTTGGTATGCGAACTCTATAAAGTATTCCTTCACGAAACTCAAAGCAAAGAAACTTTGGATGATTTCTATTTTTGGGGGGAGATGCTTATCAGTGATTTTGATGATGCTGATAAAAATATGGTGGACACCGATAACTTGTTCACTAATCTGCAAGACCTGAAAAATATCATGGATGATTATACCTTCCTCAACAATGAGCAGGAAGAAGCTATCCAACAGTTTTTTCATAATTTCTCTATTGAGCACCGCACAGTGCTGAAAGAGCGATTCATCTCCATGTGGGATGCTTTGGGGAATATTTACAAAAAATTTCACGAAGTACTTTCATCCCGGGGAATTGCATACGAAGGAATGCTTTACCGTCATGTAATTGAACATTTGGATGTAGAGGCATTGCCTTACGAAAGATATGTATTTATAGGTTTTAATGTACTGAATAAAGTAGAGCAGACTTTATTTAAAAAGTTGCAAGAAGCAGGAAAAGCAATTTTTTATTGGGATTATGATGAGTTTTACATGAGCTCTCACTCTTTTGTGAATGCTGACGAACCATATCCTCATGAAGCCGGAGAATTTATTCGCCGCAATTTGCGTGATTTTCCTTCTCCCCTGCCTGCTGAGTTATTTAATACTCTAGCACGTCCCAAAGAGATCCATTATATTGCCGCGCCTACCGAAAATGCACAAGCCCGTTATCTGCCTGCATGGATACGTGAAAACTTGACAAAGCAAGAAAAGGAAACTGCTATTGTCCTTTGTAACGAAGCATTACTTCAACCTGTGCTTCATTCCTTGCCTGATGAAGTAAAGCATGTGAATATTACTATGGGATTCCCTCTATCTCAAACCCCTGTATATAGCTTTCTTACATCATTGCTGGAGTTGCATACTCACGGGTATAACCAACATAGCGGACGTTATACATACCTACCGGTTGTCACTCTGCTGAAACATCCTTATACTCGCCAATTGAGTTCCAATTCCGAATCATTGGAAAAAGAACTGACCAAGCACAATCGTTTTTATCCGCTACCCGGTGAATTGCAAAGAGATGAATTTCTTACTCTATTATTCACTCCGCCATCCGGCAGTAACCTAAGTTTGTGTCTCCGTATATCTGAAATATTGCAGCAAATAGCCGGTATTTATCGAAATGAAACTGAAGAAGACCTTTATCGTGAGTCACTTTTTAAGGCATATACCACAGTCAGCAGATTCCGTACTTTAATAGAAGAAGGAGAACTGACAGTTCGGCCGGAAACATTACGGCGTTTGTTGGTTAAAGTGTTATCGGCTACCAATATACCTTTTCACGGAGAGCCTGCCATTGGGATGCAGATAATGGGAGTACTCGAAACACGTAACTTGGATTTTCGCCATTTGATCATGTTATCGGTTAATGAAGGTCAGTTACCCAAATCAGGAGGAGATTCTTCTTTCATACCTTATAATTTACGTAAAGCGTTTGGCATGACTACCATTGAGCACAAGATAGCCGTTTATGCTTATTATTTCTATCGACTGCTGCAACGTGCCGAAAAAGTTACTTTATTATACAATACCAGTTCTGATGGACTTAATCGTGGAGAATGGAGCCGCTTTATGTTACAATTCTTGATTGAATGGCCTCACCCCATTATACGTCAATATTTGGAAACAAGACAATCACCACAAAGTACGCTTTCCATTACTATCCCCAAAACACCGGAAGTAATGAGAAAGATGCAAAACGTGTTTGATATTCGTATTAATAAAAAAGCCAAATTCTCTCCCTCGGCACTTAATTATTATTTGGATTGTCCGCTGAAATTCTATTATATTTATGTAGCCGAACTTTCAGCTCCTGAGCAAGTCAGTGCAGAAATAGACTCTGCCACATTCGGAAGTATTTTCCATTTGGCAGCCGAGAATATTTATAAAGATTTGACAGCACATAACAATGTAATTGACAAAGAGACATTGGAGGCACTTCTTCATAATGAGGTAAAACTGCAAGACTATGTGGATGTTGCTTTTAAAGAACTGTTCTTTAATGTATCCCAAGATGAAAAGCCTGAATATAATGGTGTGCAGTTAATAAATTCTGCTGTTATCTCAAGGTATCTGAAACAATTGTTGGAGAATGATTTGCGCTATACGCCCTTTACTTTCGTGGGTTCCGAACAGCCTGTGCAGGAGGATATCGAAATTAAGACTCCGAAAGGTATTATAAAATCGCGTATTGGAGGTATTATTGACCGTTTGGACAGCAAAGACGGTACATTGCGAATCGTAGACTATAAAACCGGTGGTGATGCGGACACTCCTCCCAACGTGGAATCCCTCTTCACGCCGGCTAAAAAACGCTCCAACTATGTGTTCCAAACATTTCTTTATGCTGCCATTATGTGTCGGAAACAGCCATTAAAGGTCGCTCCTTCCTTGCTTTATATTCATCGGGCAGCGACAGAAACTTACTCTCCGGTTATTCAAATGGGAGAATCTCGTAAACCCAAAGAACCTGTGGAAGACTTCAGCATATATGAAACAGAATTCAGAGAGCGGTTGCAAGTGTTGCTGGAGGATATATTTAACCCGGAAATACCTTTTACTCAAACGGAGATTGTAGAGAAATGTACTTATTGTGATTTTAAGACATTGTGCAAACGATAATATTAGTGATGATTGTTAGTTTGGGGTCAAAACGTGGATAATGCTGTCATTTAGCTTGTAGGGACAAGGTTCGCTCGCCCGAAAACAGTTTGTTTTGTGTCTTCGGGCAACCCCTGCCCCTACAGCTGACGGTGGGATAGGTCGTTTTTTTTGACACATTCCCAAAGTTGAGGTTAGTGTATCCGACCTGATTAGGGTTCTACATAAAGTTTCAGTGATTCGTCCCAGGAAATCATTCCTGGTTTACCCCACCAATAGAAATCATCCAGATTACAGAAATCATTGTTCTTTTTCATTTCTTCCTTCAGTAATCGTTTATAAGCATTCTTCAAGAAAGCATAAGCCGGCATCTCTGCAAGATTCACCATTTCCCATGGGTCTTCATTCAAGTTGAAAAGCTGTTCTTTCTTCTCTCCCTTAATATTATAAATGATGTATTTCCAACCGTCTTTCACAAGACCGCGCTGAATGCTGTTGTAGGCAAGAAAGAGATGGTCACGATGCGTATTTTCTTCTTTTTTCATCACCGGCAGCAATGATTTTCCTGTTACGGAAGAAGACGGACGGATGCCTATTAAATCACATAGGGTAGGATATACATCCGATAGATAACAATATACATTTCGTTGCGTCCCTTTCTCCATTCCGGGTGCGGAAATAATCAAAGGAATACGAACACTGTGATCATATAAATTCTGCTTGCCTAACAAACCGTGTTGACCTACCGCCAAACCATTGTCAGAAGCAAATACCAGAATCGTATTGTCAAGTTGTCCGCTTTCTTGCAGTGCCTGTAATACACGACCGATCTGAGTATCTACTTCACTAATCATACCGTAATAATCTGCTATCTCCTTTTTTATGGCTTCTTCAGTACGCGGTACAGGTCTTAATATTTCATCCCTCACATTCATATCTCCCGTATCAAAAGGATGACGCGGCAGAAAGTTGATAGGCAATGTAATGGTATCCGCTTCATAATGTTTACCGTAGTCAGGATGTTTCAATCGAGGATCATGAGGAGAAGTAAAGGCCACGTAAGCAAAAAACGGTTGTTTGCCGTTCTTCTGTTTTTTTAGGAAAGCAATAGCTGCATCAGCAAACATTTCAGAGGAAAATTTATCTCCGGTAAACTTTTCTCGATATTTTCCACTAGAATCATAATGATTCAGGCGAGGCTCTACATGGCCGTTTGTTTCATAAGTGTGCATTCCTCCGAAGAATATATTTTCCCCGTTAGAAAAAGAGCGGTTGAAGGATGCGAAATCCGAGTGCCATTTTCCGGTTTCGAAAGTAATATATCCATGCTGACGCAGCAGTTCGGGTAATGTAACATGTTGCTCAGGAATCACTTGTCCGTCCTTTACTATCTGAAAAACTCCTCTACCGGTCATAATCATGGCACGACTAGGCATAGAAAGCGCGCCTCCCAACGAGCCATTGGTGTAAGTAGAATGAAATGAGATACCATTTTGATAAATACGATCAATGTTGGGTGTACTTACTTGTTCACAACCATTGTGATGAATGCAAGTCCGCTGCATATCATCCACTAAAAGAAATAGAATATTGGGTAACTCCTTTTTCGATGTTCCCATGCAGGTAACAGTATATAACAATGTTCCTATGGAAAATAATAACTTTCTCATAGATATTAGTTTTCTTAGTATTTATAATTATATCAGTCTAACAAAATCGGTAATTCTTTATTTTTCTTTGATAATTATCATTAACGAATTAGAACGGTAGGATAATAGTCCTGAATAGCATCTAAAATGGCTTTAACATTAACATTATGTCCTTTAATCTCAAAAAAATTATGATAAATTTTATCCTCAGAATATCTTACTATAATAGATCTTATTTCTTCATTCTTTGACATTTTTCTCTCTATTTCTGTGATATTAGCCAATGGGAATTTCCTTGTTTTTCCCAATCCGGGTTTATATATAAAATAGTTTGGCGTAATAGTGTAAGTAAAATGACCGGCCAAGAATGTAATGATAGCATAAATCAGCCATATAATTCCTAATTCATACTTTTTTGTCATACCTACATATATTATTGCAAATATAAGGATGAAAGCTATCGGTATCCATACCCACAAAGGTTGCTTGGTTCTGAATTCGTATTTTTCCATTTTATTTCGTATTTGATTTAAGCAAAAATAGGGAGATTAGGTTAAATAACCAAACTTCCCCATAGAAATTATTTACACCTTGTAAAGGTTATGATAATTTATGGTATATTCATAGTACTACATAACAGCATTAAGTGATAATATTTCTTTATTTACTATTCAAACAGTAATCATTTAAAATATTTAAATATCAGCTGAAATATACGAATCATTTTGCTATTTCAAATAAAACTTCTAACTTCGTGTTCGATAACAGTTGATAACTTTAAATAAACGTTCTTGTATATCTTTTCAAATACCATGCTTGGATACAGGTTAAAATAAGCAACAATTATATAGATATTAAAAAGACTACTTATGAAAAACTTTATGGATGAAAACTTTTTGCTTCAGACAAAAACAGCACAGAAATTATATCACGAACATGCAGCTAAAATGCCCATTATTGATTATCACTGTCATCTTATTCCTCAAATGGTAGCCGATGATTATCAGTTCAAGTCACTGACCGAAATCTGGCTGGGAGGTGATCACTATAAGTGGCGTGCCATGCGTACCAACGGAGTGGACGAACGTTATTGTACTGGTAAAGAGACCTCTGATTGGGAGAAATTTGAGAAATGGGCTGAAACAGTTCCATATACTTTTCGCAATCCACTGTATCATTGGACCCATTTGGAATTAAAAACGGCTTTTGGTATTGATAAAATATTAAATCCGAAAACTGCCCGCGAAATTTATGAGGAATGTAATGAGAAACTGCAACAACCAGAATACTCTGCACGTGGTATGATGCGCCGTTATCATGTAGAAACGGTTTGTACAACTGATGATCCTGTTGACTCTTTGGAATATCATATTAAAACACGTGAAAGTGGTTTCGAAATAAAAATGCTTCCTACATGGCGTCCTGACAAAACTATGGCAGTAGAGGTTCCTAGTGATTTTCGCACATATATGGAAAAGCTATCGGCAGTGAGCGGTGTTACTATTTCTTCTTTTGATGATATGGTCTCGGCCTTGCGCAAACGCCATGATTTCTTTGCAGAACAAGGCTGCAAATTATCTGACCATGGCATTGAAGAATTCTATGCTGAAAATTATACCGATGCTGAAATTAAAACTATTTTTAATAAAGTATATAGCGGAAAGGTGTTGACAAAAGAAGAAATATTGAAATTCAAATCTGCCATGTTAGTTATATTGGGCGAAATGGATTGGGAGAAAGGTTGGACTCAGCAGTTTCATTATGGTGCTATCCGTAACAATAACACCAAGATGTTCAAGCTCCTCGGTCCTGATACCGGTTTTGACTCGATCGGTGAATTTACTACGGCTAAGGCAATGGCAAAATTTCTTGATCGCCTGAACACGGAAGGAAAACTGACTAAGACTATTCTTTATAATTTGAATCCTTGTGCTAATGAAGTTATTGCTACTATGGTAGGGAATTTCCAAGATGGAACTATTCCGGGCAAAATTCAGTTTGGTTCAGGATGGTGGTTCCTAGACCAGAAAGATGGTATGGAAAAGCAGATAAATGCATTATCATTATTAGGACTATTAAGTCGTTTTGTAGGTATGTTGACAGATTCACGTTCTTTCCTATCCTACCCTCGTCATGAATATTTCCGTCGCACTTTGTGTAACTTATTAGGCAATGATATAGAAAACGGTGAAATACCCGTATGCGAAATGGAACGCGTTAATCAGATGGTAGAAGACATTGCATATAACAACGCAAAGATTTTTTTTCAATTTTAATAAAGCAACCTTTGATGAGTCACTGATGGTTACTGTTGCCATCAGTGACTTTTTTAGTTTTATAGGAAATCACTCCACACTTGATATGTGGAATTATTCTACAATTTTGTAGAGCTAAAATCATTTTTCCACACTTCCTTCAAAAGCATACATATAATTAAACACCTTATTATCAATATATTATTAATATCTTCAAAACTTTGGCACGCAACTTGCTTATATATCGACAACAAATTAATTTAAAAACGAGAAATAATGAAAAAGGTATTAGTTTTATTAGCAGTGGTATTAGGATTAGGCACGTCAGTTGTATTCGCAGAAGGTGTAAAAGATGCAAAGAAGGAACAAACTGTAAAGAAATCTCCCGATTTTATTGAAATCTATATGAATGATGTTCCCGAAACGATCATGGATACTTTGGCATGTGAAGGTGCCATGATAAAACAGGCATTTTTATCCTATGGTGCTGATGGAAGCAGAATCTATAAAGTGATTATCTTGACTAGTAGTTTGGAAGAAACTACTAGATACTTCAGTGAAGATGGAAAAGTGATAAGATAATTTTTTAGTTAGTATGTAGAATGATGATGGTTCCGGCTTGTGATAAGTCGGAACCTTTCTTATAATATATACATATCAATTATATAGCATTATATATCCATTCAGATATGTGGCAAGTAGTAGCCACAATATATAAGGAATAAATAATAAGGAGCTCATCTTCTTTATTGAATAACTTTTCATCATATAATATATGACAAATATATCAAGAAGTAGTATATCTATAAATCCCAGAAACGGATTTTGAAAGTAGAAAAAGTAAATACTCCATGTAAAATTAAGTAATAGTTGAAAACTAAAAAGCCATCTCAATATTTTCCTTTTTCTATGTTTAGCATTCCATATTAGTCCTATCGATATCCCCATACAAAAATAAAGTATGCTCCACACAATAGGAAATATAAAATTAGGAGGAGTTAATGATGGTTTATTTAAGAATTGATACCATGTTTGAATGGCATCAACCTGGAAATATGAAGCCATGACTCCCACACTAAAACAAATTATTACCGCTACAAGTACTGGTATTATTTTATTCATTATTGATTATTTTGTTTTATGCAATAACAAATAAAATTCTGTTTTGCTTAATAAAGACAGATAAGATTTTTGTAAAAGGGACTTATCATCTCTATCAATAACACTACTAAATGAGAAATGATGAAATCTAAAAGAAAATAATGTTAAATTATAACGTCATTTAAATGAAATTTATATATAAAATTTAGCTTTTTACATGATAAAATGCTATTTTCACGACAAATAACTAAGCATTCTATTATTAACCTATTTAATGAAAGTTCAAAATGAATAAGAATTTAATTGGCTTAAATGCCGGAAAAGTATGGCAGCTTCTAAATAATAATAAACGATGGAGCTATTCTGAATTGAAGGAGGCGGTCGGATTGTCTGATAGAGATTTAAATGCTGCCATTGGCTGGTTAGCTCGTGAAGATAAAATTGATTTTGAAACCGAAGGTGGGAACGATCGATTGTTTTTATGTGTAAATGTGTATATCGGATAATAAAGTAAAGAGAATGGATCATAGATTATGGTACCATTCTCTGTTTAATCTCAATTTAAATTCTTAATAACTTTAGCCGGATTACCTACGGCAATAGAATCATCCGGGATATCTTTTGTAACAACACTACCGGCTCCAATAATGCATCGGTTTCCAATAGTTACTCCCGGACAGATAATAGCTCCTCCTCCTATCCAACAGTCTTCACCGATTGTTATAGGATAAGCATATTCTTTGGTTTCTCTTCTTGCAATATAATCAATAGGATGGTGTGGAGTATATAATTGTACGTTGGGGCCGATAAGAGTGTGGGCACCGATAGTTATATATCCTCCATCCAAAAAAGTACAATTAGAATTGACAAATACATGTTCTCCCAATTTGATACCGGTGCCATGGTCACAATAAAAAGGCGGATAAATGATGGAAGTAATAGGGATATTCGGCACCAATTCTTCTAATATTTGACGAAAATCTTCATCATAAATAGTCATTGTTCTCATCTTGGCCAATAACTTTTTGGCATGGATAAAACTAGCTTGTATTTCTGGCTTTTCCATATCAGCCAATTCACTTTTACGCATTTTATCTATTTCATTCATATACTTTGGATTTTGTACTAAATGTAAAGGATATTTTTCTTTCTGCCAAATATACGCCACATAATATAAGGAAACAACCGGATAATGCTATTACAGTAATCTTCTCATTTATAATTATGGCTGAGGTAAGTAATGTTACCAGTGGAACGATATAAATGTAGCTAGTACTTTGTACCGCACCCAGTTCTTTTACACAAGCATTCCAAGAGATAAAACAAAACATGGAAGCAATGATACCCAAGAAGAATAGATTACCCCAAACGACAGGTTGTAGCATCAAGGAAATATCCCAATGCAATGGACGAAATAAAAAAACAGGCAATATTGTCATTATTCCATAAAAAAAGACTTTTCGAGTAATAAATGCTGTAGAATACCGACTATCTAACTGTTTAAGAATAAGGCAGTAGAAAGCCCACATTAGAGCTGCTATTAATGATAGGAAATCTCCCAATGGATTTATCTTGAGAATAAAACTACCATTGAAAACTACCAGTCCTACTCCTATTAATGCCATAAATGAGCCATAAAATAAATGTCGCGTAAAGGATTCATTTCTTTTAAAAAGATATGATAAGAAAGCTGTCAGGATGGGTGACGTGCAAACAATTAATGATACATTGGAAGCAAGGGTGATACCCAGTGCTGTATTTTCAGTAAGAAAATATATAGTTCCTCCACACAGTCCGGCTAAAAGTAATAAAAACTCATCCTTAATACTATTGGTAAAAAATTTCTTGCGGGAGATGCTCCACATACAGATATAAGCCAAAACAAAACGGTAAAAGAATATCTCTGAAGGAGTCAAGCCATTTTGAATGAGAATCTTGGTGGAAACAAAAGTCGTTCCCCAGATAATTACAGTTACGATAGCTATAAGATGAAAAATCAATTTCGATTTAGTTGCATTCATGTTTCATATCATATTTTATAATAATGCAAAGATAGAGATAAAAACAATTCGTTCTAATGTAGATTGCATAAAAAAATATTCTTGCTATTATTTAAAATAAAGGTATCTGGTATCTCTCCGAAAAAGAATTAATTTGGTATCCAGGAATCTACCAAACTTTGATGTTCTTTTACCCACTTTTCTGCCCCTTCTTTCTCATTATATTCATTTTGCGAGACATCATTCAGCAGACTACTGATTTCATCTGTGGTCATGTGCATATTACCTATTAACTCTGCCACAAACGGATGCTGTTTGCCAAAGCCTTTTCGGGCAATGGCAGTAATTATTTCCACCTTTCCGAAAATACCTTTCGGATCTTCCAGAAATTTAAGTTTAAAGCGGGTAAACATCCAGTGAGGAGTCCATCCGGTCACTACGATCCATTGGTGCTCATCAATGGCACGCTTCAGGACGGCAGTCATGGCAGGACCGCTTGATTCTAACAATTTATAGTTGAGCTTATACTTCTCTATCGCCAAATCGGTGGCATGCATAATACCTGCCCCTGCATCAATGCCGATAACCTCCCCTTTAAATTTCTCACGGTTGGCATTCAATTGCTCAATGGAATTCATGGATACATAATCCGGTACTACCAATCCGATGCGGGCATTCCGATAAATCTCGCCAAGGATTTCCAGATTCTTGCCATACTGTTTCATATAATCTGCTTGTGTGGCAGGCAACCATGCATCCATCAGCAAATCCACTTTTCCGCGAGCCATGGTAGCATAGATGGGTGCAGGGTCGGCATTCTTCAGTATCACCCGATAACCCTGCTGTTCCAAAATCACTTCCACCAAATGGGTCAGGGCAATGCCATCATCCCAGTTTATGTATCCTATGCTGATTGTTTTATTATCCTTCTTTCCGCTGCACGATGTGAGCAGCAAAAGGAAAGATAAAAAATAAAAGATTCTTTTCATGTTTATTTTCCTTTCTTTTGTTTTCCAAATCCTTGTGTAATGCGATCTAGAATAATGGCAAGAATAACCACTGCTATCCCCCCTTCAAATCCTAGACCGATTTTCATTTGTGTGATGCCTTTCAATACGACTTCTCCCAAACCGCCAGCCGCAATCATGGCTGCAATTACCACCATCGAGAGTGACATCAGGATGGTTTGATTGATACCTGTCATGATGGTGGGTAATGCTAAAGGCAATTGTACTTTGAACAATAGCTGTGTGGGAGTTGCTCCGAAAGAGCGGGATGCCTCGACTACGTTTTTGGGGACTTGCTTAATGCCCAAACTAGTTAAACGTACCACCGGAGGCGTAGCAAAGATAATAGTTGCAAATGCTCCAGGCACAGTGCCCAATCCAAAAAAGAGGACAGCGGGAATCAGGTAAACAAAAGCAGGCATTGTCTGCATCAAGTCGAGAATAGGATGCAGAATTTTATCGCATCGTTGACTATTGGCACTCCAAATTCCGAGAGGAAGCCCAATAATCAGAGCAATAATGGTGGACGACAATACCAATGCCAGTGTCTGCATCGTTTCATTCCAAAATCCCATACTCCAAATAAGTAATAACCCGAAGACGGTAAACACCCCTACTCCTTTCCCCGATTTATACCAAGCAAGAAGAGTCAGCAGCACAATAGTTATATAAAAAGGAATCCACATCAATACATTTTGAAATCCGTCAATGAACCCGCCTATCCCGACATTAATTGCATCAAAAAAAAGTGTAAAGTTTTCGGTCAACCAATTGATTGCCATTTCTATATATTTTCCGATATTTATCATAATTCGATTGCGTTTTGAATAAGTTCGTTAATTTCGTTTTTATCTTTTCCGGTCATCTCTACTACAATGGATGAGAGAGGAACCAATCCTTTTAATTCACGTTCTTCATTAACCACATAGATGGGGGAATTGGTTTTGGTAATCAATGGAAGTAAGTCTTCTATTTTAGTATCTTCTGTAACGGAATGTACTTCACTCAGTACAGCAGTTTGGATGGATTTTATCCCTTTATGTCGGAGAATAGCAGTGTCTTCCAATGTGATTTCTCCAATCAATTTATCATTTTCATCTATCACCGGAAGTACGGTAATATCTCTTTCTTTCATTTTCCGAATCAAAACTTCAGGTCCTTCTTTACGCAGACGAGCGACTGCCGGACGAGTTATCATAATGCTTCCTGCCGTGATAATCTTACTTCGGTCTACATTTTCAACAAAACGTGCTACATAATCATTAGCAGGTTCAGTCAGGATTTCTTCAGAAGTTCCCACTTGCACTATTTCCCCATCCTTCATGATAGCAATACGGTCTCCCAATTTAATGGCTTCATTCAAATCGTGAGTAATAAAAATAATCGTTTTTTTCATCTTAGACTGTATGGTTAGCATTTCATCCTGCATCTGCACGCGGATTAAGGGGTCGAGTGCGGAAAAAGCTTCGTCCATAAGTAATACTTCAGGATTATTTGCTAATGCACGTGCTAGTCCCACCCGTTGCTGCATACCTCCCGACAATTGTCCCACCATTTGATTCTGGTAACCTTTCAGTCCGACGATTTCCATGCTTTTCATTGCTTGCTTTTCACGTTCCTGTTTGGAAACACCTTGCAACTCCAATCCGAAGGCTATGTTGCTCAACACACTGCGATGAGGAAGCAAGCCAAAGTTTTGAAACACCATAGAAATCTCGTGGCGCCGCATATCCAACAATTCTTTATCAGACATTGTGGTAATATTCTTGCCATTGATAAGGATTTGTCCTTTCGTGGGCTTTATCAACCGATTGATGCAACGAAGCAGTGTTGATTTTCCACTGCCCGACAATCCCATTATAACAAAGAACTCGCCTTCATGGATATCTAAATTTGCGTCTTTTACAGCGATGGTACAATCAGTAGTTTTTAATATTTCATTTTTACTTTTTCCTTCTTTCAACATCCGAAGGGCTTTTTGTTTTTCCGAACCGAAAATAAGATATAAGTTTTTAATTTCTATTTTATTCATTGTTTATATAGAGTTTAAATTAATAAGAATAGGGCAGGTGAAGAGGTATAAAGAAGTAGCTTCCGTTTTATTTAACGAAAGAATATATAAAATTGTTCATCGGACATTTTTTTTAATAATCTTTTGTGAGACGCTATTTTGTTCTATCTTTGTGAAACAAATAAAATGGAAATGGATAGTATTTTGATAATTGACGACGAACCGCAGATACGAAAACTCCTTTCACGGATGATGGAACTAGAAGGCTATGAGGTCTTTCAAGCAACTGATTGCCAATCGACTTTAAAACAATTGAAACTGCACACTCCTCAAGTGGCATTGTGTGATGTCTTTTTGCCTGATGGTCACGGAGTCGATTTGGTTCTTACTATGAAAAAGCTCTATCCCGAGCTGGAAATCATTTTATTAACAGCTCACGGAAACATTCCTGATGGAGTGCAGGCGATTAAGAACGGGGCTTTCGACTATATCACCAAGGGAGACGATAACAATAAGATTATTCCTGTCGTTAGTCGCGCCATGGAGCAAGCTAAAAAGAATATAGGAGAAAAAGCAAAACCGGAAGAAGCGCATACCTATTCTTTTGAAACCATCAAAGGTAAGTCGAACTGCATGCAACAAACTGTCGCTTTAGCCCAGAAAGTGGCAACGACTGATGTCACAGTATTGCTTACCGGAGAAACCGGAACAGGAAAAGAAGTCTTCGCGCAAGCTATCCATCGTAATAGCCTTCGTAAAGAGAATGCTTTTGTGGCGATAAATTGTTCCGCCTTTAGTAAAGATTTGCTTGAAAGCGAGATATTCGGCCATAAAGCCGGTTCATTTACCGGAGCGATGAAAGATAAGAAAGGTTTATTTGAAGTTGCTAATAATGGCACTATCTTTCTAGATGAAATAGGTGAAATGGCATTTGAATTGCAAGCTAAATTACTCCGTGTGCTTGAATCAGGAGAATATATAAAAATAGGAGACACGAAGCCCACGAAAGTAAATGTTCGTATTATCTCCGCCACTAATCGTGATTTGAAAAAAGAAATAGAACAAGGCAATTTCCGTGAAGACCTTTATTATCGCCTTTCCGTTTTTCAGATACATCTTCCTCCCCTCCGTGAACGTAAAGAAGATATCGAAATCTTAGCGAGAACTTTTATCCGGCTTTTTTCAAATAAACTGGGAAAACAAGTAGAAGGAATGACTCCGGAGTTCTTGACAGCTTTGAAAGCAGCTGATTGGAGAGGGAATATTCGTGAGTTGCGTAATGTGATAGAGCGCAGTATGATTATTTGTGATAAACAATTAACTTTGCAAGACCTTCCCATTGAAATACAAAACAGCCAGCAAGAAGAGCTTACTAGCAAAAATTATTCAGAATTTGAACTGGCTGCTATGGAAAAACATCACATCACTAAAGTTCTGCAATATACTAAAGGGAATAAGACTGAAGCCTCGCGTTTATTGAAAATAGGCCTCACCACGCTTTATCGTAAGATAGAAGAATACGGTATAAGCCTTTAATGAAAAACACTTAAAACTATTATGATATGAAATTATTCAGTTACACTCTAGGCCTGATGGCAAGTGCATTTTCGCCAACGGTTGCGATGACTGCAAACTTACAGCCCCAACAAGAACAGAAGGATAAACACCCCAATGTTATTTTGATAGTTGCCGATGATTTGGGATATGGTGACTTAAGCTGTTATGGTGCTCATCGCCTCCAAACTCCCGGAATGGATCGCATTGCCAATGAAGGCATTCGCTTCACACAAGGATTTTGTACAGCAGCAACTTCTACTCCCAGTCGTTATTCGGTAATGACCGGTAAATATCCTTGGAGCAATGTCGATGCTAAAATCCTTCCCGGAAATGCAGCCTTAATTATTGATACTCAAAAAATAACCTTTCCTAAACTGATGAAGCAGGCAGGTTATGTTACAGGTTCGGTCGGTAAATGGCATATCGGATTGGGAGACGGAAATGTAGATTGGAATAAAGAGGTCAGTCCCGGCGCAGCAGAAATCGGATATGACTATTCCTTTATTCAAGCAGCTACCAATGACCGCGTGCCCTGTGTTTTTCTTGAAAATGGAAAAGTCGTAGGGCTAGATCCTAATGATCCTCTTTATGTAAATTATCGGAAGAATTTTCCTGGTGAACCCACTGGAAAGAATAACCCTGAGCTACTTCGTATGCATCCTAGTGTAGGTCATGCAGGGTCTATTGTAAATGGAGTGCCTCGCATCGGTTTTCAGAAGGGAGGAAAAGCTGCTCAGTGGAAAGACGAAGAGATGGCAGAATTGTTCTTGAATAAAGCCAAGCAATTTGTAAATATCAACAAAGAGAAATCATTCTTTTTATATTATGGACTTCATCAACCACACGTGCCTCGTGTTCCAAACGAACGTTTTGTAGGGAAATCGGGTATGGGGCCTCGTGGAGATGCTATTTTGGAAGCAGACTGGTGTGTAAGTGAGTTTTTGAAAGAATTAGATAAGTTGGGATTAACGGAAAATACTATCGTGATTTTTACTAGCGATAATGGTCCGGTACTTGATGACGGATACAAAGATCAAGCAGAAGAGCTGGTAGGTGACCACAAGATTGCAGGTCCGTTACGTGGTGGTAAAACCAGTATGTTTGATGGCGGAACACGAATTCCGTTTATGCTACGTTGGCCGGCTCAGGTAAAACCGCAGGTTTCCGATGCCTTTATTTGTCAAATGGATTTGTTAGCATCATTCGCCGCATTATTGGGGCAGACTTATCCTGATCAATTGGACAGCGAAAATACATTAGATGCTTTTTTGGGTAAGAGTCAAGAAGGGCGTAAAGAATTGGTTATTGAAGGAATGTTTAATTATGCATACCGCCAAGGTGATTGGGCATTGATTCCTCCTTATTATAATCCATACAGTAAAGAAGATGGTGAATTTATCGGTTTAGGATACGGATATAAATTGTATAATCTGAAAGAAGATATTAGCCAGCAAAATAATTTAGCAGAGAAATACCCTGAATTATTAGGAAAATTAATCAACCGCTTTGAATATTTGAAAGGACATACAGATAAAGTGACTCGTTATTAAATTTTCTTTCTTATTAAAAAATGAAATGCCTCCCGAAAGTCAGATAAAAAACTTTCGGGGGGCATTTCATTTTGGCACACCTTCATCTTTTATTCAATATCTTCCTGTTTTGATATTGATCTCTTTTCATTTTGAAAAGGTATACTCCTCTCCTTTTACTTCCTGATTTATTGCATTATTCTGTTTCACAAGTATATACATTACATGTTTTTTCTTTGGCACACTATTGGCATATAACGTGACAGTTAACAATAGTATTAATTAAAAAAAAGGAATTATGGATTTATTTTCAATCGGATTTGTGGTTTGTACCTTGAGCGGTATAGCTTGCTTTTGGCTTTTCTTTAAATGCATAGACTGGTTCGAGAAGATCTAAAAAAAGAAAGGAGAAACAAGTTATGTACACA
>ERZ791695.40-NODE-40-length-134619-cov-8.77099_pt1 | contig 134619 bp, 96 predicted proteins | sample MGYA00509956_ERZ791695 | MGnify/ENA primary metagenome ERZ791695 (study PRJEB30046, sample SAMN00715234) | human gut metagenome | study: EMG produced TPA metagenomics assembly of the A metagenome-wide association study of gut microbiota in type 2...
ACCTGTAACCGGCTGATCCGTAGTCAGCTACTCTATTCAGTTGAGCTACGCGGCCATTTTGTTAATTCAAAAAAGTGATCGCGACAGGATTCAAACCTGTAACCGGCTGATCCGTAGTCAGCTACTCTATTCAGTTGAGCTACGCGACCATTCTTTTGTTTTAACGGGTGCAAAGATACGGACTTTTCCCGAACTAGCAAGCTTTTCAACGACTTTTTTTGTAGAAAATTATTCTATGAACCGATAATTGAATAGTTGCCAACCTATACTTAGTCCGACATTCCACTCCCTTTTCGGTGAGCTATAATGATTTACATATGCAGAGATGTCTCCAAAAGGTAATTGACATACAATAGAAATTTCTCCTAAATATTCAAACTTGGAGAAAGCTTTTCCATAATATGCTTTATTCAACGAGTTTTTTTCGATTGGATAAATGGGCATAAAGCCATAAAATTCTCCCCGAAGATGGAACATCTGGTTTAAACGGTAAATAGGTCGAATACCGGCTCCCACAAATTGATTGGCACGAAAGGCTTCGTTGTAGGTCAATTTACTGTGTAGCGTGGGCGAAAACTCTCCAGCCTGCATCATTGTGGCCGTATAGTTCTCGGAAAAGTTTTTAGAGGCATATAATGCCTTCAAATACCACCCTAAAACCCAATGTTCACTCATATTATGATATTTCTCTTTCATGTATGATAATTGTAACCATGAGTGATGGTCTTTATTATTGTTGTTGGTGGTACTTCCTTCGCCCGGGTAGAATCGCTCTTTTCCAACGAAGATCTGGGCAACAAGAGCTTCTCTGTATCCACGTGTAGGGTATTGTTTAGAATTTAGGGTGCTTCCATTAAAGCTGATTGATCCACCGAATAAATCATAGCGACTTTTGTCAAATTTGTCATTTCCAAAGTCAATGACGCTTTTCTGAAAATATTTATCTTCTATTTTCGCAATTCCGACCCCAAACTCTGCTCGCTTGCTCGAAAGGAAAGGTAATCCGACCTGCAATTTTAAGAAACGTTCGTCTTTCTGATTGAAGGCAGGTTTGTTATTTCGCGAAAAAAGTTTGTCTTTCTTGAAATAGTCGAAAGTACTGATTGAACCTATAAGACGGTATGAGGTAGGAATGGCAGTGGCAAAGTCAATTTTTGCCATAAACTGCACGTTATTATATACTTTTCCGAGTTGCCCGTCAAGGATAAACTCTTTGGCATAGTAGTTTAAATCCTGATAGCTAAGCCCCAGATAGATCTGATTGGAGTTGGAAGTGGATATATTTCCTCCCAACCGCACAGCAAAATTATTTTCTAATTTCACCTTTAAATGTAGATCGTAGGTGTCGTCTTCCGGATTATAAATTGCATGCGGTATAATTTCGGAAATCATTTTATCAGATAACAATCGGAAATAACCTTGTTTTAAATCCTCATAAGTGAATTCTTTGTTATCTGATTTATGAAATTCTCTTTTAATATATACTTGTTGTTGTGGATTAGCTCCGTCGATGATGATATTTTTAAAGCGTAGCTCCGGAAAATTACTCCGGTATACCATTCTTCTTAAACGTATATTGTCCAGATTTACACGCCGATGAATACGACTTTTGATTGAATCCATCATGCTGATGGTTCGATTATATCCTATATCGTGTAATTCGTCAATGCGTTGAAAATCCATTAGATTGACATTGTCATATTTGAACGTCATTAAAATCCCCATGGAGTCAGGAATGGAATAGTCGGTTTTCTGCATCACCATATTTTCAATTTGACTCATGAGATCATTTTCTTTGGGTTTAGTGGGATTGGTTGACACGACGCTTCCTATGATGACATCCGGATGAAAATCATCTCTCATGACATCTGTAGGAAAGTTATTATAAATACCTCCGTCATAGGCTAATACATTGTCTATTTCAATAGGTTTAAACATGAATGGGAAGCTCATGGAAGCTCTGACGGCATCTCCTAAATCTCCTTCCTTCATGACTAATTGTTTCTTGTTGTATACATCGGACGCAATGCAACGGAAAGGAACAAAAAGTTTATCAAAATCTCCCTTACAAGCGGCTGTGGCACGTGCATATAGGTCTACAAAAACGAGATTCATCTGAATCGGATTGACAACACTGGTAGGCAGGAATTGAGGTTTCAAACTTTTCAGTGAGTCTTTGAATGAAAAACGAATATTGAAGAATTCGGGAGTGGGAAGATTCTTTTTGAAGTGATATACATATTTCTCTTCCACTTCTCCGGAATACCATCGTTTAAAGTCTTCCGACTTGAGAAGTTCTACCATGTCGTCAGGAGAGTATCCCATGGCATATAAAGAACCGATAATGGCTCCCATAGAAGTGCCTGCAATGTAATCAATAGGAATGTTGTTTTCTTCCAAAGCGCGAATGATGCCGATGTGTGTCATCCCTTTGGCGCCACCACCGCTTAATACAAGTCCTACTTTTTGGGCATGGATAGCCGGAATAATCAGCCATAAAGTAATTAACACTAAAAAAATCTTTCTCATAACCCAAATCAAACAATTGAATTTTTCGTCTATTAAGTGTTCAAATATATACAATACTTTTCAATTAATCGATATTTTACCGATCGTTTTAAATTGAAAAAGAGCATTACAACGTGTATTTAACGTTGAATGCTCTTTCTTGAAGTATGTGTAATGTTTAAAGGGGCGATATTAAATCAATTCTATGCTACGTTTTACGAAGTTATTCAAAGCTTCACCTCTTAGCATATTATTTTGCAATAAGGCCAAATCGATCAGCTGGCGGATAACTTTATTATTGCTTGCGTAGCCGATAAAGATAGCTTCTTTCTTGCTTTTCAGATCATCCCACTTCTTATCCAGATTGTTTAGTTCATCTTTTTCTGATGTGGGGATTTCTTCTTCTTTTTTATCTTTTTGCTTGTCTTTCAACTCATTGCGTTGTTTGTTGACATTGTCCATTTCAGAAAGTATCGGAGCTACTTCTGCCTGGCAAGCGCTTTCTTCTTCATTCAATACCTGTTTTATCAACTTATGGTCTGAATTAAGAATTAGATTAAACATATCAGGCATTTCACCATAGAAACTCATTCCGGCCTGAATATTTGCCATTTCCTTCATACGACGCATATATTCGCTTTGAGTAATCATGACTGGAGCTGAATTTTCTCCTAATGCCTGTGTCATGACATTGAATTCAACTTTATCCATTTTAGGCAATTGACTCTTGAAGGCTGTTGTGATTGCATCCTGTTTATTGGCTTCCAACGTTTCACCTTTCTTATCTTCTTTTACAATAAGATTGTCAACGACATCGCTGTCTACACGAGTGAAACGGGATTTTTCAAGTTTTTGTTCCAGCATGCTCACCATAGCTACATCCAACTGACCATCCATGAGCAGAACATTGTATCCTTTGTTGGTGGCAGCTTCAATATAACTATATTGCTCATCCTTGTTATTTGCATACAGATAGATTAGGTTTCCATCTTTATCTGTCTGATTATCTTTAATAAGGGTCTGATACTCTTCAAATGTGTAATGATTGTCATTTGTATCGGTGAAAAGGGCGAATTTTTGCGCTTTATCATAGAAATCCTCTTGTGTGAGCATTCCGTAATTGATAAATATTTTTAAATCATTCCACTTTTCCTCAAATTGCTTGCGGTCATTCTTGAATATAGACTGTAAACGGTCGGAAACCTTCTTTGTGATATAAGTTGAAATCTTCTTCACGTTCGAGTCGCTTTGCAAATACGAACGGGAAACGTTCAACGGAATATCCGGAGAATCGATTACGCCATGTAACAAAGTCAGGAAGTCCGGCACAATACCTTCAACCGAGTCCGTAACATATACCTGGTTGCAATATAACTGAATCTTATTCTTATTTAATTCAATATTGCTCTTTACCTTCGGGAAATAGAGGATACCAGTCAAATGGAATGGATAATCAACATTCAGGTGAATCCAGAATAGTGGTTCATCAGACATTGGATATAACTTACTATAGAATGATTTGTAATCTTCATCCGAAAGTTCGCTAGGTTTACGTGTCCACAAAGGAGTGGTATCATTGATTATATTATCTTCGGCTGTTTCTACCTGTTTGCCGTCTTTCCATTCTTTCTTTTTCCCAAATGCAATGGGAACAGGAAGGAAGCTGCAATATTTCTTCAGAAGCTCGGAAATACGTGCTTCTTCGAGGAATTCTTTGCAGTCATCATCAATGTATAAGATGATGTCTGATCCACGATCAGCTTTTTCAATTTCTTCAATAGTGAATTTAGGGCTGCCATCACAAGTCCATTTTACGGCTTGTGCACCGTCTCTGTATGATTTAGTGATAATTTCCACTTTCTTTGCAACCATAAAAGCAGAGTAGAAGCCAAGTCCGAAATGTCCGATAATGGCATTTGCGTCATTCTTATATTTCTCCAGGAAGTCGTTAGCTCCTGAAAAGGCTATTTGATTGATGTACTTTTCAATTTCCTCTGCAGTCAAACCGATACCACGGTCAGAAATAGTAATGGTATCTTTGCCCAATTCAACGTGAACGGTTAAATCACCCAGTTCACCCTTAAATTCGCCAATAGAAGCAAGCGTATTCAGCTTTTGAGTGGCGTCTACTGCATTGGATACTAACTCGCGCAGAAAAATCTCATGGTCACTGTACAAAAACTTTTTAATGATAGGGAAAATGTTCTCTGTTGTAACCCCAATATTACCTTTTTGCATAATACGTATATTTTTTAGTTTATCTATTGATTAATTTTAATTGATGTTTGTTCAGATAGAGACAAAAAAAATGCCAGACCCGAAGGTCTGACATTATGGCATATTATTTTATTTTCTTATTCAGGAAATAATATTATTCCGGAGTGACAACTTTCATCTCCAATTCACCTTTTTCTTCATTGAGAGATACCTGAATAGTATCTCCCTCCTTCAAAGAGGAGGAAATGATGAGCTCGGATAAGCCATCCTCCAGATAAGTTTGAATTGCTCGCTTCAAAGGACGGGCGCCATATTGTACGTCATATCCTTTGCCGGCGATAAATTCTTTCGCCTTATCTTCAATAACAAGCTTGTAACCAATAGATTCTATTCTATCATACAATCCTTTTAGCTCTATGTCTATAATCTTTGTTATTGCTTCCAGAGAAAGCTGGTCAAACGTGATTATCTCATCTACACGATTGATGAATTCGGGCGCGAATGATTTGTTTAGAGCTTTTTGTATTACGCTTCGCGAGAATTCCTTATCATCCAGGCGGCTTTGTGTCGCAAAACCAACGCCACGTCCAAATTCTTTCAGCTGACGGGTTCCTATATTGGAAGTCATGATAATAACAGTATTTTTGAAATCTACCATTCTGCCATAACTGTCAGTCAGACGCCCCTCATCCATAACCTGAAGCAAGATGTTGAACACATCTGGATGTGCTTTTTCTATCTCATCAAGCAATACAATCGAGTATGGTTTACGGCGCACTTTTTCTGTCAGCTGACCACCTTCTTCATATCCTACGTATCCCGGAGGTGCTCCAACCAAGCGTGAAACAGTGAACTTCTCCATATATTCACTCATATCTATACGAATCAGTGCATCAGCAGAACCAAACATATATTTGGCTAACTCTTTTGCTAAGTGAGTTTTACCAACTCCTGTCGGGCCTAAGAACATAAATGTGCCAATTGGCTTATTAGGATCTTTTAGCCCTACACGGCTTCGCAAAATAGCTTTAACCAGTTTTTCTATTGCTGTATCTTGTGCGATGACTTTAGCCTGCAAATCTTCTTTCATACCTGCGAGCTTGATACCTTCAGCCTGTGCCATCCGTTGTACCGGAATGCCTGACATCATTGAGATGACATTGGCAATTTCTTCTGCATCAACAGTTTGCCTGTTTTCTTTCAGATTGGCTTCCCATTCTTTTTTCATCTCATCCAATTGGACGGAAAGCTCTTTTTCTTTATCACGGAAGCTGGCTGCAAGTTCGAAATTCTGCGATTTCACAGCTTCGTTTTTCTTGCTTTTGGCTTCTTCGATCAGTTTTTCTTGTTCTTCTATCTCTTTGGGCACATTGACATTGGTAAGATGTACACGTGAACCGGCTTCGTCTAAAGCGTCAATAGCTTTATCAGGGAAATTACGATCTGTGATATAGCGGTCTGTCAGCTTGACACATGCTTCCAATGCTTCATCCGTATAATACACATTGTGGTGGTCTTCATATTTATCCTTGATATTACGCAAAATCTGCAAAGTTTCGGCAGCGGTAGTCGGTTCTACTATTACTTTTTGGAAACGACGTTCCAAAGCGCCATCTTTCTCAATGTTCTTACGATATTCATCAAGAGTGGTAGCACCGATACATTGTATTTCTCCTCTTGCCAATGCCGGTTTTAGCATATTGGCAGCATCCATAGAACCTGCCGCAGAACCTGCGCCTACAATCGTGTGGATTTCATCAATGAATAATATTACATTCGGATTTTTCTGTAATTCATTGAGAATGGAACGAATACGTTCCTCAAATTGTCCACGATATTTGGTTCCTGCTACAACAGCAGTCATATCAAGAGCAACCACTCGTTTATCAAACAGAATCCGCGAAACCTTTTTCTGAATGATTCTTAATGCAAGACCTTCAACAATCGCTGATTTTCCTACACCAGGCTCACCAATCAAAATCGGATTATTCTTTTTGCGGCGGCTTAAGATCTGCGCTAAACGTTCGATTTCTCTCTCTCTGCCGACAACGGGATCTAGGCGTCCTTCTTCTGCCGCTTTTGTCATGTCAGTACCGAAATTGTCAAGTACCGGTGTGTCATTAGACGGCTTCTTAGAAGCGGTTTGTGCTTGTTGGCGTTCGTCCGAACCACCTCTGCCGGAACGGGGAGAGGACATTTCTTCGTCATCATCATCGTCTTCCGTAAAGCCCATGCCAGAGTTTATATCTGGTTGCAATGTAGCTTGCTCCAGTACTTTCACATAATTTATATCGTTTGCTTCAAGTACGGAAGCGGCCATATTGTTTTTTTCTCTTAAAATAGCCAATAATACATGTTCTGTATCAGCGATGTTACTTTTCATTCCACGAGCTTCTAAAATACACATTTTTAATATCTTTGCCGCATCATTAGATAACGGTACCTCTGCATCAGGCAATAACATATCATCAGCTTCTGCCTTCAGTTGAGCTTCAATCTGTTGCTTTATTGCAGCTAGATTGGTGTTGAGTTTAGACAATATCTCGATAGCTTTTCCTTCACCGTCACGAAGGATTCCCAGAAGCAGGTGCTCAGGGCCTATATACCTACTTCTCAACCGATTCGCTTCTTCCTTACTATAGACGATAATGTCGGAAACTCTTTGTGAGAATTGATTATTCATACTTTTCCTTTTCTTCTAAGGGTTATTCACTGGCAAATATACGCATTAATCAAGTTTGTATTGCAATATTTGCTTTATTTCTTATATCTACAAATGGCGTGCCATAAAAACGGTGTATTTGCATTATATATATAAGGTATAACAAATATCCAGCTCTTTTTTACCAATGTTATCTATCTTTCCATATTATATTTATCGTTTTTATCTTTTTATTTTCGAATTTTAAAGTTTAATGAATTGTCGTCCCGGTCATGCTAAAACTTTCTTTCTAAAAACTTTCGTATATCGGGGAAAAGTAGTACTTTAGCGTGGTTTTTCACAAACCGTAGAATGTATAATTAATAATCATTTTAAATGCTTGAACAAGACAGAATTATAAAGATTAACATCGAGGAGGAAATGAAGTCATCGTACATTGACTACTCCATGTCGGTCATCGTTTCACGTGCCCTTCCGGATGTTAGAGATGGATTTAAGCCTGTTCACCGTAGAATTTTATACGGAATGATGGAATTGGGCAATACTTCAGACAAACCTTATAAGAAATCAGCCAGAATTGTGGGTGAGGTACTCGGTAAGTACCATCCTCATGGAGATTCTTCTGTTTATTTTGCAATGGTGCGTATGGCTCAGGAATGGGCAATGCGTTATCCTTTGGTAGATGGACAGGGGAACTTTGGTTCTGTAGACGGTGATAGCCCTGCTGCTATGCGTTATACAGAAGCTCGTCTTAATAAGTTGGGTGAAGCAATGATGGATGACCTGTATAAGGAAACCGTCGATTTTGAGCCTAACTTTGATAATACGCTGGTAGAACCTAAAGTTATGCCGACACGTATCCCGAATCTTCTGGTGAACGGAGCATCCGGTATCGCTGTAGGTATGGCTACCAATATGCCTCCTCATAATCTTTCGGAAGTAATTGAAGCATGTGAAGCATATATTGATAATCCGGAAATTACAGTAGAAGAACTGATGGAATTTGTCAAAGCACCAGATTTCCCTACTGGCGGGTTTATATATGGTGTGAGTGGTGTACGCGAGGCATATTTGACTGGACGGGGACGTGTAATTATGCGTGCGAAAGCCGAAATCGAAAGCGGACAGACACATGATAAGATCGTAATAACCGAGATTCCTTATAATGTAAATAAGGCCGAACTGATTAAGTATATAGCTGATCTTGTAAATGATAAGAAAATAGAAGGTATCTCAAATGCCAACGATGAGTCTGACCGTGACGGTATGCGTATTGTTATTGACATCAAACGTGATGCAAATGCAAGTGTAGTGTTGAACAAACTCTATAAAATGACAGCTTTGCAGACATCTTTTGGCGTAAATAATGTTGCTTTGGTTCATGGACGTCCAAAGACGTTGAATCTGAGAGATTTAATTAAATATTTCATCGAACATAGACACGAAGTTGTTATTCGTCGTACTCAGTTCGATCTTCGTAAAGCGAAAGAACGCGCGCACATTCTTGAAGGTTTGATTATCGCTTCGGATAATATTGATGAAGTAATTCGTATCATTCGTGCAGCAAAAACTCCTAATGACGCTATAGCAGGCTTGATTGAGCGATTCAACCTGACAGAAATTCAGTCTCGCGCAATTGTAGAAATGCGTTTGCGTCAATTGACAGGTCTGATGCAGGATCAGCTTCATGCGGAATACGAAGAAATAATGAAGCAGATAGCTTATTTGGAAAGTATTTTGGCTGATGATGAAGTATGCCGTCAGGTAATGAAAGATGAATTGTTGGAAGTTAAAACGAAATATGGAGATGAACGTCGTTCTGAAATCGTTTATTCTTCAGAAGAGTTCAATCCGGAAGACTTCTATGCAGATGATCAGATGATTATTACAATTTCTCATATGGGTTATATCAAACGTACTCCGTTGACTGAATTCCGTGCACAAAATCGTGGTGGTGTAGGTTCGAAAGGTACGGAGACCCGTGATGAAGACTTTGTAGAACATATTTATCCTGCTACCATGCACAATACGATGATGTTCTTTACACAAAAAGGCAAGTGCTATTGGCTGAAAGTATATGAAATACCTGAGGGAACGAAGAATTCTAAGGGACGTGCTATTCAGAATTTGTTGAATATTGACTCGGACGATAATGTAACTGCATACTTGCGTGTGAAGAGTTTGGAAGATTCTGAGTTTATTAATAGCCATTATGTATTGTTCTGTACTAAGAAAGGGGTAATAAAGAAGACATTACTAGAACAGTATTCTCGTCCTCGTCAGAATGGTGTAAATGCCATAACTATCCGTGAAGATGACAGTGTTATTGAAGTTCGTATGACGAATGGAAACAATGAAATCATCATTGCCAATCGTAATGGACGTGCAATTCGTTTCCATGAAGCAGCAGTTCGTGTAATGGGACGTACAGCAACAGGTGTACGCGGTATTACATTGGATAATGATGGCCAGGATGAAGTAGTAGGAATGATTTGTATCAAAGATTTGAAGACAGAATCTGTGATGGTAGTTTCCGAACAAGGATATGGCAAACGTTCTGAAATAGAAGACTATCGTAAGACGAACCGTGGTGGTAAGGGTGTGAAGACCATGAATATTACCGAAAAAACAGGTAAGTTGGTAACAATCAAGTCAGTAACTGATGAAAATGACTTGATGATTATCAATAAGTCTGGTATCACTATTCGTTTGAAAGTGGCTGATGTTCGTATTATGGGCCGTGCTACTCAAGGTGTCCGTCTGATAAATTTAGAAAAACGTAACGACCAGATTGGTTCGGTATGTAAGGTTATGACAGAAAGTCTTGAAGATGAAATTCCGGCAGAAGAAGCAGAAGGAACAATTGTGAGTGATCCGAATGCTGATGCTCCTGATATTGATGATGTAGCAGACGTAAATGAAAACGAAAGCAACAACGAAATCGAGGAATAGACATAATATTAATAATTAATCAAACAACAATCATGAAAAGAGTATTATTTTCGATGGTTTTATTGATGGCTGTTAGCTTCTCATTCGCACAGATGAAAAATGTGAAAGAAGCAAAGAGTATGGCTAATGACGTAAAACCTAATTTTAAGCAGGCTGAGCAGCTTATTAAAGAAGCTATGAAGAATCCTGAAACGAAGGATCTTGCTGACACATGGGACGTTGCTGGATTTATTCAGAGACGTATCAACGAAGAGCAAATGAAAAATGCTTTTTTGAAAAAACCGTATGATACATTGAAAGTGTATAATAGTATTCTGAAAATGTATGAGTACTATACTAAGTGTGATGAATTAGCGGAAATACCTAATGAAAAGGGAAAAGTTAAAAACAAATACCGGAAAGCAAATGCTTCAAGTATGTTGGCTGAACGTCCTAATTTGATTAATGGTGGTATTCAGTATTTTAACTTGGATAAGAATAAAGAAGCCTTGAAATTCTTTGCAACATATGTTGAATCAGCTTCGTATCCGATGCTAGCTGATAAAGAATTGGCTAAGAATGATACTCTTATCCCACAAATTGCATATTATGCTACATTGGCTGCTGATAGGGTAGGTGATAAAGATGCTATTATTAAATATGCCCCAATGGCTTTATCTGATAAGGACGGAGGTAAATTTGCAATGCAATTGATGGCTGATGCCTATAAAGCTAAAGGTGATACTGCTGCTTGGATTAAATCTTTGGAAGAGGGTATCCTAAAGTTCCCTGGAAATGATTATTTCTTTGCTAATTTGGTTGATTATTATAATAGCTCTAATCAAGCTTCAAAAGCTATGGAGTTTGCTGACAGAATGTTATCTAATGATCCGAACAATAAGTTGTATTTGTATGTAAAAGCATATCTTTATCATAATATGAAAGAGTATGATAATGCAATCGAATACTACAAGAAAGCTATTGCTGCTGATCCGGAATATGCAGAAGCATACTCTAATGTAGGCTTGGTATATTTGATGAAAGCACAGGATTATGCTGATAAAGCAACAACAGATATCAATGATCCTAAATATGCTGAAGCACAGGCTGTAGTTAAGAAATTCTACGAAGAAGCTAAACCATTCTATGAAAAAGCTAGAGCTTTGAAACCTGATCAACAAGATTTATGGTTACAAGGTCTTTATAGAGTTTACTATAACTTGAACATGGGACCTGAATTTGAAGAAATCGATAAACTGATGAAGTAATATCGTTTTCAGGAAAATTATAAGTCTGAAAAATATGGGAAGGTTGCTAGAAATAGTAACCTTCTTTTTTTCGTATAATTCATATTGAGGAGAGATAATCAAAAAATACATATGTATTTTTCTTCAATTGATAAAAATTAAAAAGGAGCAATATAATAACATTGCTCCTTTTTAATTAAACATAATATTGATTATATCTATCTTTGTAGTGTAATAATTAAAAGCATTTAATATTATGGCTACAAAAAATGAAATTCCTATGAGTATTGATGAATTGCGTAATTTACGTGATTCTATGCTACGTTATCTTGGTGAATATGTTGAAGACCTTTCTAAAAATCATGATGTTAGACCTTTGTTTTCTGCTCTTGAATTTATAATGCAGTCTATTGATGACCTTAAAACTGTTTAATATGAAAAAATGTGAAAAATACAACATGAAACAAGCTTTTGCTGAAAAGCACGATTTCGATTTTTCTGTAAGTTATGTGCATACTTCTGTTGTTGCTGGTCGTCGTGTTACTGTTCTTAAACCTGTTAATGCGTTTGCTCTCTTTGGTATTACTATTTTCGAAGCTCAAAAAATAGCTAAGTCTATTAACGTTCTTCCCCAATACATTTGTACAATTACTTTAATTACTGATTAATGGCTAAACAAGAACCTGAATACTTACTAAAAGTTACTATTGATGTACTCTACCGTGCCTCTCAAGAACGTATCACTTCTTTTTTCCTTGGTGAATTTGATACTATCCGCAAGGCTGAAAAACTACGTGATAATTTGACACGTTATAACCCTGATAAGCTGTTTCTAGCTAAATATGAACAAATTACTAATTCACAATTTAAAATTATTCCAAATGAAATTGACAAATGAACAAATTAAAGCTATTATTACTGCTGTTTGTACGCTTATTACGACTATTTCGGCAATAGTCCTTTCTACTGCTTGTACTATTTCACTATCCGTATCAAAAAACAACTCGAATAGTACTCAAAAGACGGAACAAACGTCTACCTCGTCTGTTGATTCAACTCACATAAATATTAATCCTAAAAACTTTTAACAATGGCTGATAATATCTTTGATGCTACTCTTGACGTCGATAATGACGTAAAAGTCAATAACTTTGACTGGTCTCATGCTAACAACCTTACTACTCAAATCGGTCGTATCACTCCAATCTTCTGTGACCTTGTACCTGCTAAGACTTCTTTCCGTGTAAACCCTCGCTTTGGTCTTCAGTTTATGCCTATGGTATTTCCTATTCAGACCCGCATGAAAGCTCGTATTTCATTCTTCCGCTATCCTCTGCGTGCTCTTTGGAAAGACTATAAGGACTTTATTGGTAACTTCCGTGAAGGTCTTGAAGAGCCGTATATCGATTTCAACTCTACTGAAAAACTCCGTGCAATGGGTTCTACTGGTTCTCTTGGTGATTATCTTGGTTTGCCTACTACTCATATTGGCAAATATGGTCAACCTTTTAATCTTACGCCTGTTTGGTATCCTGGTTATGAGTTTGTCCCCTATTCTACACAGGTTTTGAATACTGATATTGACCTTACTGATGATGATATTGTTAGACCTTATTTTATTGGTCGTAAACTTGGTTCTATTTTAGATTCTGATATTGAGGTACGTGAGCGTTATTGCGGTATGTCTTATGCTTTTTCTGCTGATATTCCTATGGATACTCCTGCCTTTGAACTTCGTTTAGGTGTTACTACTACTGTAGAATCTACTTGGGATAATTTTGTAGCTAATTCTACTTATTTGTTTTTTGATTCTTCCCGTACTTGTATTGGTGTTTCTTCCGGTGGTACTGATTCAGAGGGTATTTATGTTACTGTTAGTCCCGGTTCGTATGGCTCTCCTGTGAGATATGTTGCTATTATTATTAAGGCTCGTAAGTCTGATAATTCCTCTACTGGTATTGTGTCTACTGTTACTGGTCCTATTGCTGTTTCTACTATTGGTAATGATTTCAAACCCTCTGTTTTAACTGGTTCTTATTCTGTTACTGCTCCTTCTGATGTTACTCTTGCCTCTTCTCCGTGGTATAATTCTGAATCTGCCAATAAGGATAAACAACAAAAAATTCTTGCCTATGGTTTTCGTGCTTATGAAGGTATCTATAATTCCTTTATCCGTGATAACCGTAACAACCCTTACTATCTGAACGGTCAAGTACAGTATAACACTTGGATTCCGAATGATGCCGGAGGTGCTGATGATACTTTGTATGAACTTCGCTATGCTAATTGGGAAAAAGATTTCCTAACTACCGCTGTCCAGTCTCCGCAACAGGGTAATGCTCCTCTTGTTGGTATTACTACCTATACTCAAACCGTTTCAAATGATGATGGTACCCGTACTGAACTTGTTAAAACTGCTCTTGTAGATGAAGACGGCAAAAAGTATGGTCTTTCATTTAAAACTTCTGATGAAGGTCTTGAAGGTGTTGAATATCTTGAACTTGATAACGGTACAGCCGTTCGCCAGGCGCGTAGCCTTTACGATTTGGCTACTTCCGGTATTTCTATTCCGGATTTACGTATGGTAAATTGTTACCAAAAATTCTTGGAACTTAACATGCGCAAAGGTTACTCCTATAAAGATATTGTTGAAGGTCGTTTTGCTGTTAAAGTCCGTTACGCTGATTTACTTCTTCCTGAATTCTTCGGAGGTGTTTCCCGTGATATTGATGTTAACAGTGTTACCCAAACAGTTGACCAAAATGCCGTATCCGGCTCTGGTGATTATGCTACCGCTCTTGGTTCACAGTCCGGTCTTGCTGGTGTCCGTGGTGAAGCGAACGCAAATATAGAGTGTTTCTGCGATGAAGAGTCTATTATTATGGGTATTCTTGTTGTTACTCCGTTGCCTGTTTATACACAGTTGTTGCCTAAACACTTTACTTATCGTGGTCTCATGGAACATTATCAACCTGAATTTAACTTGATTGGCTTCCAGCCTATTAAATATAATGAGGTCTGCCCTATTCAGGCGTATAATGCTAATCCTAATACTCTTACCGAAACTTTCGGTTATAATAGACCTTGGTATGAGTATGCACAAAAGTATGATGTTGCTCATGGCTTGTTCCGTACTAGTTTGAGTAATTTCCTTATGCATCGTGTTTTCAATGAAAAACCGGAACTTGCTCAAAGTTTCTTGCTTGTAGATCCTGAACAAGTAACCGATGTGTTTGCAGTTACCGAAACAACGGATAAAATCTACGGTCAAATTTGGTTGGATTGTACGTGTAAACTTCCGATTGCTCGTGTTGCTATTCCTAGGTTGGATTAACGCGCGCGCGCTTCGTGTGTGCGAATAGCTGCCCTTCTTAGTTTCAGACCCGGTTACTCTGCGATGGGGGGTCCCCTCTGGGGGGAGCTGTCCGGCTCCTTGGGGGGCCCCTTCTAGGGGGTGCTCCGGTTAGTTTAACCTAAACCCTTAAAGGCGGAAGCCGTCTATGAAAAAATCAATGCAAATTTTCCCCGCGGAGCGAACTTGGGTGCAGCGTCACGCTGCCGCCGTCCGCGTAGGACAAAAAAATATTAACTTTTAATTTTACTATTATGGCTAAACGTATTTTAAAAGCGCAATTGCGTCCTTGTACTTGTAAATTACAAACAGGTGTTGATTATGAAATCACAAAACCCGGTCTTGCTTTGACGCCTCAAAATATCAAGGAGTTGACTGATAGAGGTATTGCCGTCAACCTTCCCAATGAAAAACAATTTCTTGAAGGTGACGCTATCTCTGCTGCTAAATCTTGGGATGTTGAACCCGTTTTCAAGCGTTCCGCTGATATGTGTGAACTTTGGGAGCTTGAACAAGTTGCCAAAAATAAAGTGCTTAAAGCACATAAAGTTGATAAACGTAAATTTGGTTAATTATGGATATTGGCGGTTGGATAAATGGTGCAATCGCCAATACTTGGAATATAGCGTCCGGTATTGGTTCATTTGTCCAAAAGAAAAAACAGCTAAATAAGTATCTTGATTTTCAGCGTGAAGAAAATCAGAAAACCCGTGATTATAATTTGAACCTTGCCAAACAGCAGAATCAATGGAACATAGACCAATGGAATAGAGAAAATGAGTATAATACTCCATTGAATCAAATGAATCGTTATAAATCTGCTGGTTTGAATCCTGATTTGATGTACGGTCAACAAAATTTGTCTGCTGCTTCTCCTGAAATGACTGCTGGCGAAGGTGCTACTCCTATGGATTATTCGCCTGTTGCCAACGGTCCTACTATTGGTGAAGCTGCCTCTATTGCTGCTAATGCCCGCTTGACAAATGCGCAAGCTAAACTTGCAGAAAGTCAAGCCGATAAGGTTGATTCTGAAACTTTCGGACAAACTATCAATAATGAGTGGTTGCCTAAACTCTTGAAAGGTCAAACAGAAATAAATGAAGCTGATGTAAAACAAAAGCTTGCTGATGCTGGTCTAAAAGGTAAACAGATTGAAGTGGCTGCTGAACAGATTAAAGTAATGCAACAAAGTGTAAAAGAATCTCAAAAAAAGATAGAGGATTTGCAGAGCCAAATGGAAAATCGTACTTTTCAACAAGTTCAAGCAATGCTTGAATATAACTTAAGAAAAGATAAACAACGTTATGAAATTTCTGAAATTCTATCTAAGGTTTCTGTTAATCGTAGCACTGCTAAGCGTATTATGGCAATGCTTCCGTATGATATAGCTGAATCTATATCTCGTACGAATGTTAATGATGCTTCTGCTGCTCTTACCTTTTTAAAACAAGGTACAGAAAGGATTATTCAGGCTACTAGTCGTTTAGATGCTGCCCAAAAAACGGAAATGATTAAGGCTTTACAAACGGATAATTATGAGAAACTTATGCAGTTAAATTCTCATCTTAGTTCTGATGGTACTGAACATTTTCTTTCTAAGTGTTTCCGTTCTATTGAATTGATGGTAAAATCTGTCTCTCCTCTTAAGTAAATTAAGCCGGGCTGTTCCCCGGCTTTTTTACGATTTCTTCCAAAATCGTTCGCTATAACTTGATATATACAGAGTAACTGACACGCCTTTGAAAATGAGCGTTTTAAACTAGCTTTCAGTTACGTATTGCCCTAAGTGCTCCTTCTGTGAGCTTAATCCCCTACTCTTATGAAACAAATATATTGTGAGAATCCCGTTATTATACGGAACTCTCAACTCAAATACTTACTTACTACATATAAAACTTATCATACTCCTAACGGTGATACTACTATAACTAACTCGATTGCAGAGTATTTTAAATACTCTTTTCCTGAATGGAAATTTAATCCCTATCGCTTTGGTGTTACTCCTGATAATATAGATGATTATTATATCGTTAACAAACATACTGGTGAAACTTTCCCAATGTTTATACTTGTTCCCTGTGGTAAATGTGAACTTTGCCGTGATAAAAAGTCCCGTGAATGGGCTTTCCGTGCTATTTGTGAAAATGCTACTTCTACCTCTATGCCTTACTTTCTTACACTTACTTATAATAATGAACACTTGCCTAAATGTGGTATCTTTAAAGAGGAAATACAATTATTCCTCAAACGTCTACGTATAAAACTAGACCGTCTAAATATATCTCATAATCTCCGTTATGTCGCTGTTGGTGAATATGGCTCTAAATCTAAACGTCCACACTATCACATGATTCTTTGGAACTTCCCCAATGATTCTGAACACTTCCGTACTATTACTTCTGTTTTACACTTTATTGAATCCTGCTGGACTTGCTTCACTGGTAAATATAACTCTGATGGTTCTCCTATTATGGAATCCCTTGGCTTTGCCTACTGTCTTCCTTGTAAACAAGGTGCTATTGCCTATGTTATGAAATACATGAAAAAACAATTTCTACCCCCAAAAGGTAAAAATCCTCTATTCTTTCTTACTTCCCGCAAAAATGGTGGTCTTGGTGCTGAATATGCCCGTAGATTCCTAGAACATTATCGTTCTCATCCTGATGATACTAAAATAACTGCTACTGATCCTTTCACTGGCTATACTCAAACTATAACTATGCCCGGATACTTCCGCCGTATCTACTTCCCTACTCTTTCCGTTGTACTACCTAAACAAATTCGTGATGCTCATACTGAATTGTGTAAACTTATCTCTAAACGTATCTCTATTGCTCAAGTTCTTGACCCTACTTATAAATTCCATATTGAAGATAATGAAAAAACTATCCTCAAAAAATATTGGTTCTTACCTACTCAAATCTGCCTTAAGTCTATGCCTAAATATGTCGAATATTATAAAACTATGTCTACTACCCGTCTACAAAATGAGTATATAGATAACTGTCTTCGTGCTAATGAGCTCTGCCGCTATTTATATCTTGAAACTTACGATGAATCTTACTTAAAACAACGTCTACAACTTGCCGAAAAAAGGCAGCAAAAAATGTCACTATTATATGATTCCTTGCCGCCTATGAATATACAGGATATAAAATATAATTTAATCTATCGTAGAAAGATACAAGAAAATAAAGAGATTATTTAACTATTTATTAGTGTTATTTATGTTAAATTATTTGGACTTAATATTGATTATTCCATAATCGTAAATGCCCGTTTTTTGCTTGATCTGATCAGCTATTAATAATAAGTAATGGCGTATCAGAATGAAAAATCATTTTTCTAGCAATACTTGGATTAAATAACCGAGCAAATATATTCCTTTTGTAAGAAGTCAAAGTGATTATATCTATTTGATTATCTTTGATATACTGATCAAGCCCTTTTAGCAAATTATCGTTCATTACTACATCATAATGAATTTCAAGCCCTGGATATTGCTTGTGAAAATATTCTTTTATACCTGCTAGTTTTATTTCATTCCAGGTATCTTTGGAATCAGTAAGATGTATTAAAGATACAGAAAAATGGAATGATTTCCAAGTATTAAAGAATGCTTCGAAAGCAATTAAATCTCTTTGATCAAAATTGGTAATAAAGGCGATCCGTTTTACTTCACTAAACTGTTTAAATGGTGTGTTTTCGGGAATGGCCAGTACAGCTGTGCGGCTTCTATCAATAACTTCAGCAGTTACACTGCCAATCAAATCGATATCTTTCTGATTCTTTCCCCGAGTCCCCATGATGATAACCATAGGACGCTGTTCCTTAGCATATCTTAAGATTTCTTCTTCTGGAATACCTTCACGTAAGATACAGCTATATTTAATATTGGGAAAATCACCCGATGTGACTTTTTCTTTTATCTTTTCTGATAAGGCATTGAGGTCAGAATGAACTTTCTGAATAATCGTTTTTACGGATTCTTCATCTCCAATCTGGTAATTGAAAACATCTCCATATGGTAATGATGAAGCATATATAGGCGTAAAATAGACGTGCAACAAAATGACTTCAGCATTTTCTGTTTTTGCTAGGTTAAATGCAAATTCACACGCTTTCATCGAATAATTAGAGAAGTCAACGGGAATTAAAATCTTATTTGACTTATTTTCTGTTTTGGGCTCCTTCTCTCCCACTATACTTTCAGACAGCCATGTAGAACTTTCTGTTATTTTCAAAGCACGTGGCAGATCGCTTTCCTTTATGCGTAAACGCACCCCCGAAGAAACAACCGGTTGTATTTGATTTACGTTATGAATGTATGTTTCTATACCTTCATTTTCCAAGACATTCTTTAAGATCTGCGCTTTAGTGTATGTCAGAATGGCTAGGGTTACTAATTTGTCTTCCATAAATGTACATTTTATAAGGTGAAAACAAATAAGAAATCCCAATTGTTTGATTCAATTGGGATTCAGTTTGTTATATTTTAAACTTGCACAGATTCGGTAGCCTGTTCTTTTTGCATACTCATATTCAATTCATCTAGGATTTTTAAAGCCCGATCAAGAACGGTCGTATCATCCAACATTACAAGCCCACCATCTGGACCGGGCTCAAGATGTATTCCGACACTTTTTCCCTCCTTGAAATTGTGTCCTCCGAAAAAGTTTCGCACTGTATCTACGTGCAAACCAAGTTCGTCTGCTATTCTATGCATGCTACCGCTAGGCAATGAATCTTTAATTTTACGAAGTTCATTAAACGTTATTGTTCTCATGTCTCATAAATTTAATGGTTAATACTATGTGATTTTTTTATCACGCTATAAACTTAAGCAAAAAAAAAAGATAAAACAAATTATTTGCTTATCTTTTTTTCTTGAATTTATAAAATCTATTAATGACCTTTATATTACTTCAATAGCGGAAGCTGGTACCCATCCTACTTTTCCATCTTCCAACCGAATTTCTTTCCATTCTTTCATAGAGTTGTCCTTGACGTTTACTTTTCTCCCTTCATGCAGAATAAACAAACTGGTACCACTCTCGCTTGGAGTACTTCGAACTGTTACACTTGGGTTCATTACTATAGCTTCATTTCGATTGACTAAATGTTCTTTTTGTTGTGAAGCAAAAAGATTAGAGCAAATGGTGACAATCAGAAAAACAATTCCTAATATGAAGCCTACTTTCTTTAACACAATCTGTTTAGAGAATATAAAAAAGTAAAGAGCTATAATCAATAGAATAAAGGATACAATACCCCATGTGGCCCATGCATCTACACTCATGCTATTTGTCAGAGATTTGATCCATGAAACAAAGAACACTTCAGGAACAGGCTCAACTTTGTCTATTGTCTTTGCGCGTGCCACTTCAAGATTAGCACGTATATCGCCATTTCCAGGTTGCAATAACAAGGCACGCTCATAATTTAAAACAGCTTTCGCTATCTCTCCTATTTTATAATAACTATTTCCCAGATTGTAATAAACGTCAGCAGCTTCTCCATTTTTTAATAATGCTTCATATATTTGAATAGCTGCTGCATAATCTTCTTTTATATATGCGGAATCGCCTTCAGCTTTTGTGGCATCTTCCAGTGTGTTACTGGAAAATGTGGTGTGTGAAGCGTGGATAGAATCAGCTCCATTGGTTTGTTTAGAATCAATGTTTAACGAATCTTGTGCAAAACAAGTAAGTGACATTGATAATAATATAAAAAATAATATCTTTTTCATGACACAATCTCTTCTGGGTTAATGTTTTATCGAATTCTCCATTTTGCTTATTACTTCTATTGAAGAAGAATAAACTTTATCCATGGCTTGATTTTCATCACCTGGAGCAAACCGGGCAAATTCACAGTCATTCAATGCATTCAGGAATTCTTTGATTAGTTCCTCATTTACTCCATGATTTCTTAGCTTCTCTTCAATATTATCTTTAGATAAACGAGATACCGGAATATTCAGTTTGTCACTTATATATCCCCACAGTGCCTTTAAAACTTCATCATAGAAAGCATCTTTCTTATTTTCTGAGAGTAATTTTCCAGCTAACTTCATACGTTTTGTTGCTACTTTATTGGCTTTCTTCGTACGCATTTTAGCTACGTTCGCATTTTCAGCAGCTTGCTTACGATAAATAATAAAGAAAATAATAAAGGCAAGAGCCGGAATGATATAGAATAGCCAATATGTCATTGAACCATAGAAGAAACTTCCTTTAGGCTGGAGAGTAACTTCGTTTTGTTTGATGTAACGGATGTCCTCACCTAATACTTTCAAATCCTCTTTATTAGTGAAATTAGCAATTACTTGATCTGCATTACCCGCACCTTTCTCAACGTTTATTACATATTCTTCTGTTTTCAGCGTTTTATAAGATTTGGAGCGAATATCAAAATAACTAAAAGATACTCCTGGAATCTTATATGTTCCAGCATGTCTCGGAATTGCTAAATATTCGATAACCTTATTACCTGTAAGTCCTTCCCGGGTTAATCTGACTTGATTGTCTACTTTGGGATCGTATACTTCAAAATCATCTGGGAATTTAATTTCCGGATTAGAAATTAATTTCAGGTTACCTGTACCGGATATTACTAATTTAATAGTAATAGCATCATTGGTTTTCAGTTCCTTGTTGTTGATAGATGAAGAAATATTGAACTCTCCCACTCCACCGGAGAAATCTGCCGGTTTACCTGCAGGAAGCGGATTTACATTTATTGCTATTTTAGGGGTGGAAATTGATTTTTTTATTTCAATGACATTACTTCCTCCATTGAAGAAAGCATCAAAAGGATCATCAGATTGTACAGGCTTACCGACTGTCATCTGGAATTGAGCAGGATCAATATATAGTTTTCCTGATTGTTGCGGGAAGAGAACGAACTGACGATAAACTGTCGTATAGTAATTACGTCCCTGATAATGTTCCGGAGTCCATCTCGCATTTGTAGTCATTTCGATTTCTTGAGAATGGAAGCCTTTAAAGTCGGGTAACTTTGCATTATTCAGTTGTAAATTGGATTCTCTGGTGTATATTTTATAGGTCAGGACAAATGCTTCCTGTTCGTACACATTCGTTTTACTGGCACTTGCTGTAATAAACAAGTCTTGGTTAGAGACCCCTGTACCAGATGAGGAATGTGTAGAAGAGCTACTGCTACTATTGCTATCACCTTGATCTTGTGGCAATACTTTAATCCTTACTGAATTTGATACCATTTGATCGCCATCAGCAACAATTGAAGCTCCAGGTATTGTATATTCTCCGGCATTATTCGCCATTAATATATATGTGAATGTAATACTACTAGTAGACGTAACATTACCATTTACTATTTGAGTATTACTTTGTTGTGAACGGCTTGGCCCCATCAACACATCAAAACCTTTGATTGATGGTGCCCGGAAATCTTTCACTTTTTGTGTAGTAACAGTATACGACAGCCTGAACTGGTCGCCTACTACCACTGCGTCAGGAGCAGAAGCAGTAAAAGCCACTTTATCAGCAAGCATCTGAGTGCTATATGCTATCAATGCCATCAATATAATAATCAGTTTTTTCATTGCTTATGAAATTTATATCATCAACTTTATATTACCAATCTTTTTCTAAGCGACCACCTTGCATAACTTTTTGTTGCTTTTTCACTTTGTCTTGCACATCTTTTTCATCCTGCATTACAGAATTCAGCAATTGTTCAGCATTCTCCTTTGACATCTGGTTATCTTGTTTTTTTTCTGACTTCGGTGGTTGCTGCTGATCTTTCTTTTCATCTTGTTTCTGATCTTTCTGCTTGTCTTTATTCTGATCTTGTTTTTGATCTTGCTTTTGTTGATCTTTATTCTGATCCTGATTTTGGTCTTGATTCTGCTGATTTTGTTGATCTTTCAACATTTTCTGTGCAAGAGCCAAATTGTACCGGGTTTCATGATCGGCAGGATTATTACGCAGTGACATTTTATAGGCGTCCACAGCCTTTGCATAATCTTTACCAGCTTGGAAAAGTACTCCCATATTGTGGTAGATATGGGCGAGCTTCATTTTATCCTTTTCAATTTTGCTGGCCGATACGTATTGTTCCATGGCATCCTGAAACTTTTGCTGTTGCGAAAGAGTATTTCCCAAATTGTACATAGATACTGTAGACTTGGGATTTGCTTCCAGAGCTTTCCGGTAGTTTACCTCTGCGTCAACAAATACACTATCATTAAACAGGCGGTTTCCCTTACGGATATAGTCGCGTTCTGCTTTCTGAGCCGAGACACCGACTGTCGCTAGCAGAAATACAGCGAATAGAATATATTTACTTTTTAACATACGTATAACTATTTCTTATTAGAAAACAGGTGAATGTTCTTAAATAAAGGATTTTTGCGGTCCAAAATTAAGATTTCTGCCAATAACAATAGTAGAATAACCCATGCAATAGCTTGGAATTGTTCGTTAAACTCTGTATATACTTTCGACTCTACATCAGACTTCGCCATTTTGTTCACTTCTTGATTAATAGCTCTTTGGGCTGAATTAGAGTTGTCTACTCGTACATATATACCTTTTCCTTCCTTAGCAATTTCCTGGCACATAGCTTCATTCAAACGGGTAACAATCACATTACCTTCCCGGTCGCGACGATAATCATTCGTACCTTCTACCGGAATGGGGGCACCATCAGGCATACCTACTCCCAATACACTTACTTGAATACCTTTTTCTGCAGCGGCTTTTGCGGCTTCCACTGCACCACCCTCATGATTTTCACCGTCAGTAATAACAATAATAGCACGTCCTACCCCTTCTTGTGGAGTGAAACTACGAGCTGCTAAATTGATTGCTTCCCCGATAGCTGTACCCTGTTTAGAAATCAACGAAGGATTGATGGACTCTAAAAACATCTTAGCGGAAATATAGTCACTTGTAATTGGTAGCTGAGTAAAAGCGTCACCTGCAAATACAATCATACCTACCTTATCATTGTCAAGTTCATCCACTAATCTGGAAATTAGTCTTTTTGCTTTTTCCAGACGGCTAGGTTGTACATCTTGAGCTAACATAGAGTTTGAAATATCCAAAGCTATAATTACCTCTACTCCTTTACGCTTAACCGTTTCCAGCTTAGAACCGAATTGGGGGCGTGCTAATAATACGGAGAACAAGCCAATAGCAACAAAAATAATCCAGAATTTTACATCCGGACGATATTTGGATACATCAGGCATTAATTGAGCCAATAAAGTCGGGTCCCCGAAGCGTCGGATATTCTTTCTTCTCTTGTAGTTGGAATACAAGTAGAAAGCTGCTAAAAAAGGTAATAGCAGCAATAAGTATAAATATGTAGGTTCTCCAAATCGAAACATCTTCTTACTATTTTATGATTGACAAATAACGATTGACAAACATTCTTATGGAATTTTTTTGAGTACCGAATTGCGTAATAGTACTTCCAACAAAACACAGAGGAAAGCAGCTAGGGCAAACCAGTGATACTCTTCGTCTCGTTTACTGTACTCTTTTACGTTCAGTTTCGTCTTTTCCAGTTTATCAATTTCTTCATATACTTCTTTTAGTTTCGAGTTGCTCGTAGCCCGGAAATAGTTACCATCCGTTGTTCCGGCAATCTCTGTCAATGTCTTTTCATCAATTTCCACCGGCATACTTACATATTGTACAGTATTCCCCACCGGATAAGGATAAGGGGCCATTCCATTAGTACCTACCCCGATAGTATATACACGAATACCAAAACTTTTAGCTATTTCTGCTGCTGTCATTGGAGAAATATCTCCCTTATTATTAGTACCATCCGTCAATAAGATAATAACTTTAGATTTCGCTTTGCTATCTTTTAAGCGAGTCACAGCATTAGCAATACCCATACCAACCGCAGTACCGTCAGTGATAAGGCCGCATTTAATATTATGTATCATATCCAACAATACGGCATGATCTACAGTCAACGGACATTGAGTGAAAGTTTCTCCTGCAAATAATGTAATACCGATATTATCATTGGGGCGTCCGTTGATAAATTCAGCAGCTACATCTTTGGCAGCTTCAAGTCTGTTTGGCTTTAAGTCTTCAGCCAGCATACTGGTAGAAACGTCAATAGCCAGCATAATATCAATTCCTTCTATTTCACTGTTCTGCCACTTGTTAGTAGTTTGCGGGCGTGCAAGAACCAAGATAACTAACACCAAAGCAATGCAGCGCAGTAGAAATGGAACATGCAACAAATAGTTCTTATAACTTTTAGGTGTATGTGCATATACCCGAGCATCTGAAATTTGAAGGGTTGCTTCACTTTTCTTTTGTTTCAGGATATACCATACAATATATGGTATAAGCAATAATAGCAAAAACAGATATTCAATATTGGCAAAAACCATTTTATTTATGATTTAACAGTTTACTATTTAGTATTAAGTTATACACTCTTTATACAAAAAGATTGTATAACTGCAGACCTATATATATAAAGGTACCAATCAGTGCTGCTGATAACAGTGCAATTCCGCAAATCAGCATAGCTTTAACACGTAAAGAACGTTTCTCAATGATAGTGATTTCCGTTGGTTGCGGTTTCTGGTTTTCCTCTTCCGGTTGTTTTGTCTCATTGATAAAATCGATGGCATTAATTAAATTAGCATCGTTTTCATTCATCTGAGGATCATGTTTGGCAAACTTAACTAAATCAGCGGTCTGGAACAAAAGCTTCAAGTCTGATATAGCCTCTTTATCATTCAACTCCAATAGCTGGTCAATTATTTCAGAAGAAGTCATTTCTAATGCGTTAAATCCGAAACGGTTCTTAATATAGGTGCGAAGTGTATCCGTTAGTTCGGTATAATACTCCTTCGATTGTCCTTTTTGCCATATCTTCTCTGTTTTGATACGTTCTATCTCTTTCATTGCAGCCTGATGTGGCGGCAATTTAGGTTCAACTTTTATTTTACGGATAATAGGTTTATTATCACGTATACGAATAATGAGATAGATCAGTAAACCAAGCAAAGGTAAAGCCAGGAATGAACAAGCAATCAATCCATACCAGTCTTCCCACGCAAAAGGAGCTTTCATCACAGGTTTCTGTCCAAAGAACTGGTCCGGATGTAATGTATCAACCGGCATCGAATATACTTTCAATGCCAGAGCTTTGGATTTATATACTTTATCATCTACGGTAACCGGCATTGGTGGTAGATAATATAGAGCAGAGTCAAAAGAAGTGATAATGTATTCTTGAGTAATCAACATTCGTTGGCGATCATTCAGGAATTGAGTATCCGGTTTGACAGTTTCTATAATTTCCACACCTCTTACCAATGTATCGGTGTAAGCAGGAAAAATAGCACGCTGTTTAGCATCCATGGCTACTTGCAATTGCACTTTCGCCTGTTCGCCAATCAGTATCTGCAATGAATCAATTTTTGCTTCTACCGTGACAGACTGTGCTGCTGCTTTGCCTACAGACAATAGAGCTAATAATGCTATCAGAATAATATTTCTATTCATCTTTGATTCCATTAATTTCGTTTGGCAAATAAATTCAACAATGCCTTTACGTAATCCTGGTCGGTTCTGACAGATACAGCATCCACGTTACTTTTAGTGAAAGTATCGTTAAGTTCAGTCTGCTTTTGTATCCACCAGTCACGATGTGCCCGGCGTACAGCTTTGGAAGAGGTGTCGATCCATTGTTCATGTCCAGTTTCCGCATCTTTGATTCGCATCAGTCCTACTGGGGGAAGATCACTAACCCTCCTGTCGTACACTTGTAATGCTACTACATCATGTTTTCTGTTAGCAATGGTCAGTGCATTCTTAAAGCTGTCCTGATCAATAAAGTCTGATAAGATAAATGCGGTGCAACGTCTTTTCATCACGTTTGTCAAATATTCTAAGGCAAGACGAATATTTGTACGACGGCTTTCCGGCTGAAAATCAATCAATTCGCGGATAATATATAAGATATGTTTACGTCCTTTCTTGGGAGGAATAAACTTTTCTATCCGGTCTGAAAAGAAAATCACACCAATTTTATCATTGTTCTGAATAGCAGAGAAAGCAAGCGTGGCAGCGATTTCCGTCACCATATCTTTCTTCAACTGCTTGATCGTACCAAATTCCAAACTTCCGGAAACATCGACCATTAACATAACTGTCAGTTCACGTTCTTCTTCAAACACTTTCACATAAGGTTTATTGAAGCGCGCAGTCACATTCCAGTCTATGTCACGTATATCATCGCCGAACTGATACTCACGGACTTCCGAAAATAACATACCCCTACCTTTGAAAGCCGAATGATATTGGCCTGCAAAGATATTGTTAGACAATCCTCGTGTCTTTATTTCAATTTGGCGAACTTTTTTTAGTATTTCACTTGTTTCCATTTATACAGTAGTTAAGTAGTAAGTAGTTAAGTAGTCATGTATAGATATTAATGACTACTTATTGACTGTATTATAACTACAAATTAGGGCACTTCAACCTTATTCAGAATCTTACTGATGATTTCGTCCGAAGTCATATTATTAGCTTCAGCTTCGTATGTCAATCCAATACGATGACGGAGAACATCATGTGCTACAGCACGTACATCTTCCGGAATTACGTAACCGCGACGTTTGATAAATGCATACGTACGAGCAGCCAAAGCCAGATTGATAGATGCACGAGGTGAACCTCCGAATCCGATCATATCTTTCAGTTCCTTGAGATCATACTTTTCAGGGAAACGGGTTGCAAATACAATATCTACAATATAACGTTCAATCTTCTCATCCAGATACACTTGACGAACAACTTTACGTGCTTCAATAATTTCATCCGCTTTGAGAATAGGCTTCACATTGAACTTCTCACCATTGATATTTTGGCGAATAATCAGCTTTTCTTCTTCCAGCTTCGGATAATCAATGACAACTTTCAGCATGAAACGGTCAACTTGTGCTTCAGGAAGCGGGTAAGTACCTTCTTGTTCGATAGGGTTCTGAGTAGCCAGTACAAGGAAAGGTTCCGGTAATATGAATGTTTCTTTACCAATAGTAACCTGACGTTCCTGCATTGCTTCCAGCAAAGCACTCTGTACTTTGGCAGGAGCACGGTTGATTTCATCAGCTAATACAAAGTTTGCGAAAATTGGTCCTCGCTGCACTTTAAAAGATTCATCTTTCTGACTGTAAACCATTGTACCAATAACGTCGGCAGGCAATAAATCCGGCGTAAACTGGATACGGCTATACTTCGCATCAATCAGAGAAGCGAGTGTTTTAATAGCCAAAGTTTTCGCCAAACCAGGCACACCTTCCAAAAGAACGTGACCATCGGAAAGTAATCCGATAAGCAGTGATTCAACCAAATGTTTCTGACCAACAATGATTTGGTCCATCCCTGTCGTAAGATTGGTAACGAAAGCACTTTGTCTTTCAATCCGCTCATTTAGCTCGCGGATATCAATTGATTCAGCCATAAATACTTAATATTTTATTATTTAAATCCCTTTTATTTTATGTAAGCCTTTCCTGTGTGTTGTAAGGCTTCTTATTTTGCCTCCAAAAGTACGCCATATAATTAACGATTGCAACTAATTTTTATTAAAAAACAATGCGAAATCTTTAGATTAAGGTACTTTCATACGCTTTTGTACATCCATAACATTTCACCCGATCAATACAGGATTTGCATGATCGGGTGAATGGATTATTGCTATTTATTCTTTTGTAAGTTCCGGTATTTCAATTGTTGTGCCATATGGTACGTTATTGGGGTTCTTAATAACCTTCGGATTGTGCTTCACAATGTATGGCCACATTGCTTTTGTACCATAAAAACGCAAGGAAACCCTAGTCAAAGTTTCTCCTTCTTTGATTGTATATTTCGTTTTGGTTCCTGTAATTTTATAAGATGCTGAATCCAAATAAGCAGATGTAGCGGGTTGCTGTGGGGCTGTCTGGGGTTCTGCTTTGGTAGGAACAGTTTCTTCTTTTTGAGTAACAGGTGGTGTGGGCATAACAACTTTAGGTGCATCAGGAGTTATTTCCTTTATGGTATCCTTCCGTTCAATTGTATCGGAAAGTTGTGTTTCCGGTTGAACGGGTTGAGTTGTCACAGGTGGCATATCCAGCGCATTCTTGTCAGATGAAGAAGAAAATAAATCCGGGTAATAAATAAACAGGATAACACCTCCACATAATAACAAAACGATTACAATAACGGCTATTAAATAAGGTACAGGAGATTTTTCCTTTACTGGAGCTGTTTTTTTAGAAGCCGGTTGGGATACTTGTTCTGATTTGACCGGTTTTATCGTTTCTTTTTTAGCAGGAGGTATTATAGGAGCCACAGGTTGCAGATTTGCTTTCATAAGCTCTTGTTCTATAATTTTCTCGGCAGTGATCTCCTCTTTTTCTTCTATTATAGGTGCTGCTGGTTGTTGTTCTACCATTGCAACTTCCTCCTCCGGGACTTCTTCATCTTCCAGCTGTTCGACTTTTTCTTCGATATCAGTTTCTGTACTGGTCTCTTTAGGCTCTATATGAGAGGATGGCTCAATAGATTCTTCTACCATAGATACATTCTCAACAATAACAGGTTCCTCAATGAAGTCTTCCACAGATGGTTGAGCAGTTATTTGCTCTTCCTGAATCAACTCTTTTTCTGAAAGCTCATCATCAGTGCTTTCATATTCCTCTGTTACAAGGGAGGCCGTATTCTCACCAATCTCATTCAATACAGTTTGTGCTGATGCTTCCTCACCTGCTTCTTCTTCCTCTGTATCTTCTATCGGAGTATCTTCCAAAATTGTATTTTCATTCAATACAACAGTCTCAAAGTGCGCGAAAGGCTTATTTATTGTATCTCTTAGATTCGCATCCGGAGAAAATGAGACTTTTGTATGTCCCTTTATCTGGAAACGTTCTCCTGTGTTGACATTGACACTTTCCCGGCTATCTACATCAATAAGTTTGAAAGTTCCCAATCCTTTGATTTTTACAGTCTTTTCGTTCTCCAAAGCTTGTTCTATCAAGAGAAAAAACTCTTTAACAAACGCTTCGGCGTCTTTCTTGGTCATGCTATGTTTGGCTGCCAATAAGTCAGTAAGGTCTTGAATTGTTAGTCTTTCATTCATAACGGGAAATTATTTATTTAAACTTATCTTTCAATGTATTGCTAGGTCTATAAGATAGCACTAATTTGGGTGGAACCAACATGCGTTGTTTGCTTGCCGGGTTGATTGAAATTCGTTCCGCTTTCTTTTTAACTTCAAAAGAGCCGAATCCTTGAACTGCAATCACATTACCTTCTTCCAATTCTTGTGTCATACTGGACAACAAAGAACCCATCAATTCGGAAGTATCCTTGATTGTGTATCCCAATCTTTCCGCTAGTTCGGATGTAAATTCCTTATTATTCATAGTCATTTATAATCTTTGCATATAAATCAAAATCGTCTGCATTCGTCACTTCTACCTGATAAAACTGTCCGATCTTAAGTTCTCTCTCTGAACGCTTAACCAGCACTTCCGGATCTACTTCCGGTGAATCAAATTCTGTTCGTCCAATATAATAATCTCCTTCCAAACGGTCGATGATAATTTTCATCTGTTTACCGATTTTTTCTGCACTCAATTCAGCCGAAATACCTTGCTGGATATCCATTAATTCATCAAGTCTGGCCTGTTTAACCTCTTGTGGAATAGAGTCTTCGTATGCTTCTGCAGCATAGGTTCCCTCTTCTTCGGAATATGCGAAAGCTCCCATCCGATCAAAACGTACTTTGCGCACAAACTCTTTAAGCTCTTCGAAGTCTTCCTCGGTTTCTCCGGGATGCCCTACCATTAAAGTTGTTCGCAGGTGAATGCCCGGCACTTCTTTACGAAATTGTTCAATCAATCGGTAAGTATCCTCTTTGCTCACTTGCCGACGCATTAATTGCAACATATTGTCACTGATATGCTGAAGAGCAATATCCATATATTTACATACATTATCGCGTTCACGCATAACCCGGAATAAATCCGTTGGGAAATGTGCCGGATAGGCATAATGCAACCGAATCCATTCCACGCCAGGGATATCGGAAATACGTTCAATCAGTTCCGGAAGCATTTGCTTCTTATACCGATCGATTCCATAATAAGTCAATTCCTGTGCGATCACCTGAAATTCTTTCACGCCTTGCGATACCAGGTATCGTACTTCGTCCAAAATTTCCTCCATCGGTTTGGAGATATGGCGTCCTGTAATAATGGGAATGGCACAATAAGAACATTTGCGGTCACACCCTTCTGAAATTTTCAGGTAAGCATAGTGCTGGGGAGTTGTCAATGTCCGTTCGATATATAACTCATCATGATAGACCTTTCCTAAATCTTGTAAAAGCTCCTTCCAATTGAACTTGCCATAAAATTTATCTACTTGCGGAATTTCAACAGCCAATTCCTTCAGATAACGTTCGGAAAGACAACCCATCACGAAAAGTTTCTTTAAATCCCCTTCTTCCTTTCTTTCAGCAAACTCCAGAATCATATTTATGGACTCCTCTTTGGCATCACCAATAAAGCCACACGTATTGATTACTGCAATTTCTCCTTGTGGATTTTCAGTATCATGGGTTACGCTATATCCGACTTCTTCCAGTTGGCGCATTAACTGTTCGGAGTCAACCAAGTTTTTAGAGCATCCTAAAGTGATAATATCTATTCTCTTTCTTTTCATGCGTTCTCTCCAAACAAGGAATCAACGAATTCATTTTTACGGAATACTTGCAGGTCTTCCATACCTTCACCTAACCCGATATATTTAACAGGAATCTTGAATTGATCGGAAATACCAATCACAACACCACCTTTAGCGGTTCCGTCAAGTTTAGTGATAGCCATAGCAGTTACTTCGGTTGCCAGAGTGAATTGTTTGGCTTGTTCGAATGCATTTTGTCCGGTGGAACCGTCCAATACCAATAAAACTTCATCCGGTGCATCGGGCACGACCTTCTTCATCACATTCTTGATTTTGGTCAGCTCGTTCATCAAGCCCACCTTATTATGCAGGCGACCGGCTGTATCGATTATAACCACATCTGCGTTGTTGGCAACGGCAGAACTAAGAGTGTCATAAGCCACAGATGCAGGATCCGCTCCCATTTTCTGTTTGACAACAGGAACCCCTACCCGTTCTCCCCAAATCATTAACTGTTCTACGGCTGCAGCGCGGAAAGTATCGGCTGCTCCCAAATAAACCGATTTGCCTGCTTTTTTGAATTGATAAGCCAGCTTGCCGATAGTTGTAGTCTTCCCTACTCCATTCACTCCCACAACCATAATTACATAAGGTTTCCTTGTGATGGGTACGTCAAAATCAGCTACATCATCCGAGTTGTTTTCGGTAAGTAAAGCTGCTATTTCGTCACGTAATATAAGATTCAGTTCTTGAGTATTCACATACTTATCAGCCGCAGCGCGTTTCTCGATGCGTTTGATAATATTTAAAGTTGTTTCTACACCTACGTCAGATGTGATCAGTACTTCTTCCAGATTATCTAATACTTCATCGTCTACTTTTGACTTACCAGCCACAGCACGAGCAATCTTACTGAATACGCTCTCTTTGGTTTTAGATAATCCTTTATCTAAAGTTTCCTTCTTCTCCTTTGAAAAAAAACTAAAAAATCCCATATTGACACTTGTTTGTATAATACATTTGCTACAAAGATATAACAAAGGATTGGAAAAGTAAAAAAAAGAAGCAATAAAAAATCCCCTCATTGTTCACCAACGAGAGGATTTTGCAGTTATAGCGTATATGCTATTTCGATTATTTTTTGAAAAAGTCTTGTACTTTTTCGTTCGGAACCATTTGTTCATCAAAAACGTATGCTCCAGTTTTCGGAGATTTTACCATTTTGATAACCTTGGTATAAGCACGACCTTCTTTTGAACCTTCGTGCAAACTTGCTACTGTTTTCTTTGCCATGGGTTATACTACTTTTATTATTTAATTTCCTTGTGTACTGTTACTCTCTTCAGAATTGGGTTGTATTTTTTCAACTCAAGTCTTTCTGTAGTATTCTTTCTATTCTTAGTTGTGATATAACGAGATGTTCCCGGCATTCCACTGTCTTTGTGTTCTGTACATTCCAGAATCACTTGTACTCTGTTACCTTTTGCTTTCTTTGCCATTGTAAGTTTTCTCCTCTACGTTTAGCCGATTACTTTAATGCTTTTCCAATCACAATAACCTTTAGCCACTGCTTCAGTCAGCGCAGCATCCAGTCCTTTTTTGTTGATAATACGCAACCCGTTAGCGCAAAGGCTAAGGCTGATCCAACAATCCTGTTCTACATAATAGAACTTTTTGTTAAACAAGTTCAAATCAAAGGTTCTTTTAGTTCTTCTCTTTGAGTGTGAAACATTGTTGCCAATCATGGCTTTCTTTCCGGTAATTTGACAAATCTTCGACATTTCTATCTTATTTTTATAGTTTTATATCTATACTTATTTCAAACAGGACGCAAAGTAAGCACTTTTATCCGTATAAAACAAGAATTTCTTAAAATAATTCACTTTCAGGCACCTATTTTTTCTTTATTTGAGTAAATCACGGAGCATTAATAGGGCATTATTGCCAGCTCTTTCAATGTTCATGCTTCTTCCGCGGTTTGTTTCTTGCTTGTAAGTATGAATTTCGTTTTTATAACCAGCAGCTATCCAAACAGTTCCCACCGGCTTTTCCGGAGTACCACCTCCAGGGCCTGCTATCCCTGAAGTAGCAACAGCGCAATCTGTTTTTAATGCTTTCATCGCACCTTTTACCATTTCAATCACAGTTTCCTCACTGACAGCTCCATATTGTTCCAAAGTTTCGGAGGAAACGTGCAAAAGCCCCATTTTCACTTCATTAGAGTAGGCCACTATACTTCCATTAAAATATTCAGAACTGCCGGCGATGGAAGTCAACCGTGCGGCAATACTGCCCCCGGTACAACTTTCTGCGGTGGAAACGGTCAATTTCTTCTTTTTTAAAAGCTCACCGACTATAACCTCCAATGATGTATCTTCTTCACTGAAAATATCTTCACCAAGTATTTCCTCTAATTTTAACTTTTCACGTTCAAGAAGAACTTTTACTTCTTCTCTGTTTTGTCCTCGTCCTGTCAGTCTAAGACGAATAATGCCAAGTTTGGGTAGATATGCCAATTTAATGCATTCCGGTAAAGCGTTCTCCCACGATTCTAACTTTTCGGCTAATACAGATTCCGGATAGTGCTGTACGAGAAATGTTTGATGCATAATAACATCCGTTTGAAACCTATCGTGCAGCTTAGGTAACACGCTTTCTGTCATCACAGCAATCATCTCTTGTGGAACGCCCGGCATGGAAACAAGTACCTTGCCATCCCTCTCGAACCAACTGACAGAAGCACTTCCCACAGGGTTATTTATTACCATACAATCTTTCGGGACCATTGCCTGGCTTTTATTGAGTGCATTCATTGGTATTTTTCCTGCCAGTACCCGTTTTACGTTTTCGAATACTTCTTCGTTAAAAACCAGTTCCGTATGGAAGTATTTACATAAGGTCTGTTTGGTAATATCGTCTTTGGTAGGTCCGAGTCCTCCGGTTACTAAAACAATATTCACCCTTTCCATCGCATTATCAATCGCTTCCATGATTTCTTCTTCCCGGTCACGGATTGAAACAATACGAAGAACCTCAATACCTATTTTATTTAATTCCTGCCCCATCCAGGCAGAATTAGTATCGACAACCTGTCCTATCAGCAGTTCATCGCCAATGGTTATTATTTCGGCAAACATACTTCTTAGTTTTATCCTATTATATATAAGGTATACTTATTATAATGTCACACGGGAATAAGCCGGAAGATCAATAGAGCAAAAATCCTTATCCAGGTATTTGAAATATCCGGTAATGGCAATCATTGCTGCATTATCGGTAGTATAACTGAATTTAGGGATGAAAATATTCCAACCATATTTCTCAGCGTGTTCTTGGAAAGCATTGCGTAATCCGTTATTTGCGGAAACTCCTCCGGCTACTGCTATTTCATTAATTTTATATTCTTTGGCAGCTTTCCGTAATTTATCCATCAGAATGTCCACTACAGTAGCTTCCAATGATGCTGCAAGATCCACTTTATGGTGCTCTATAAAATCCGGATCATCTTTTAGCCAGTCGCGTAATGAATATAAAAAGGAAGTTTTCAATCCGCTGAAACTGTAATCTAAACCGGGAATATGCGGTTTGCTAAATGTAAAAGCTTTCGGATTTCCCTGGCGTGCTAATTTGTCAATGATTGGCCCACCCGGATAGCCAAGTCCCATCACTTTAGAACATTTATCAATTGCTTCACCTGCTGCATCGTCAATAGTCTGTCCGAGGATCTCCATATCATTATAGGCTTTTACCAGTATGATTTGTGAATTTCCTCCGGATACCAGCAAGCAAAGAAATGGGAAAGCGGGCTGCCTTTCTTCCTCTCCTTCTGCTTTAATAAAATGTGCTAAAACATGTCCGGTCAAGTGATTAACGTCAATCATTGGAATGTTTAAGGAACGAGCAAATCCTTTTGCAAAGGAGACTCCGACAAGCAAAGACCCCATCAATCCTGGACCACGAGTGAAAGCTACTGCGCTTAACTCTTTTTTGGTGACACCGGCACGTTTTAATGCTTCATGTACTACCGGTACGATGTTTTGTTGGTGTGCCCGTGAAGCCAACTCGGGTACTACTCCACCGTATGCTTCATGTACGGCTTGACTTGATACCACATTTGACAGCAAATAACCATCCTTGATTACGGCTGCCGACGTATCGTCACAGGAGGATTCAATTCCTAAAATTATTGCACTCATAAGTATTTAAACTATTAAACGGTGCAAAAGTAATCATAAAACTACGATTCGTAACGAACTATTTTATATTTTTGTTCGCAAAATAAAAGTTATCGCATATCAGAACGCTGAAAAAGACTGTACGCTGGGTAGTTGGTATTGTACTGGGAGTATATATCGGGACTATTGTTTTGCTGAATATACCAAGCATTCAGCAAACAATGAGTGTATTTGTGGCTAAAGAACTTTCCGAAGTTTTAAACACAAAGGTAGTGATTGGTAGAATTAATATCGGTCTATTGAACCGTATTATTATTGATGATGTATTGCTTGACGATCAAAGTGGTCAGGAAATGCTCAAAGTCACTCGTTTATCCGCCAAGTTTGATATTATGCCTTTCTTTAAAGGAAAGATATCCATTAGCAGTGTTCAGCTCTTCGGATTTAATATCGATCTCCGGAAAGAGACTCCGGAGTCTCCTCCTAATTTTAAATTTGTTTTGGATGCTTTTGCTTCCAAAGATACAGTAAAGAGAGAAAGTTCACTTGATTTACGAATTAACTCCATCCTGATTCGTCGTGGAAGGATGTCCTATCATGTGTTATCGGAACAGGAAACACCGGGAAAATTTAACGCCAAGCATATTCAGCTTCAAAATATCATAGCCAATATATCGCTGAAAGCCTTAAGTAAGGACTCTTTGAATTTAGGAATCAAGCGATTGAGCCTTGATGAAAAGGCATCCGGCTTTTCTTTGAAAAAAATGAGTTTGAAACTGGTTGCCAATGACAAGCAGACAAACATTGATAATTTTACTATAGAGTTGCCCGAAACATCTCTTAAGCTGGATACCATTCATTTAGAGTATGATAGTTTGAAAGCTTTTGACCGTTTTACAGAACAAGTGCATTTCTCTTTCCGTACTTTGCCGTCGCAAGTTACTCTAAAAGATATTTCTCCTTTTGTTCCTATCCTATCGCATTTCAAGGAACCGGTGACATTGGATATGGAGGTGAAGGGAACTGTGGACCAGTTGACTTGTTCGCATTTGGAAATTACGGCCGACGACCGCCAGTTTCGTTTGCGAGGGGATGTGTCGCTTCAGGACTTGTCGCGTCCACAAGATGCGTATGTATATGGAACACTTTCCGAGCTTTCGGCCAATACTCGTGGAGTCGGCTTCTTAGTGCGTAATTTGAGTCACAATTATAATGGAGTTCCTCCGCTTCTCGAACGTTTGGGAAATGTAAGTTTTCAGGGAGAGATTTCAGGATACTTTACGGACCTAGTTACTTACGGGCAATTACAAACGAGCCTTGGAAATGTAAAAACCGACTTAAAATTGAGTTCTGACAAGGCTAAAGGACTGTTTGCATATTCCGGTGCTGTCAAAACTGAAGATTTCCAGTTAGGTAAGTTATTGGATAATGAGAAGTTGGAAGAAATCACTTTCAATCTGGATGTACATGGGCGGCACATTACCGGGCAATTGCCAGCTGTGGAATTGAAAGGATTGATCGCTTCGGTAGATTATAGCAGATATAGATATGAAAATATCACATTGGATGGAGAATACAAACAAGGTGGATTTAATGGTAAAGTGGCGTTGGATGACCCTAATGGATCGATTTATCTGAATGGAGATGTAAATGTTACGTCTAAAGTGCCTACTTTTAATTTTCTTGCAGTAGTCAACAAAGTACGTCCACATGATTTGAATCTTACGACTAAATATCCAGATGCGGAGTTCTCTTTAAAACTGAAAGCTAATTTCACAGGTGGATCAGTGGATGAGATGATTGGAGAAATCAATGTGGATAGTTTGGAATTTACAGCTCCGGATAAAGCATATTTTATGCAGAATATGAATATCCGGGCTACCAAACAGAACGGCGAGAACCAACTAAGATTGACTTCTGAATTCCTGAAAGCAAGTATAGAAGGTAAATTCCAGTACCACACATTACCTGCCAGTATTCTGAATATTATGCGGAAGTATGTGCCGTCTTTAATATTACCTCCCAAGAAGCCGATTGAAACACATAACAATTTTCTGTTTGACGTACATATATATAATATGGACATTTTATCTACAATCTTTGATATACCGTTGACAGTGTACACTCATTCCACATTGAAGGGATATTTCAATGATGCCTTACAACGCTTGCGTGTAGAAGGATATTTTCCCCGTCTGCAATATAAAAATAACTTTATTGAGTCGGGCATGATTCTGTGCGAGAATCCTGCAGATCATATTCGTGCACAGGTTCGTTTGACTTCTTTGAAAAAGAAAGGGGCAGTCAATCTATCCTTGGATGCACAAGCTAAAGATGATAATGTCAGTACGACATTGAATTGGGGGAATAATGCTGCAGTGACATATAGCGGGCAATTGGCTGCCGTTGCCAAATTTCTACGTACAAGCGGGGAAAAACCATTGTTGAAAGCGATGGTGGATGTAAAACCTACTGATGTTATTTTAAACGATACTCTTTGGAAGATACATGCTTCACAAGTGGTGGTCGATTCAGGCAGGGTGGATGTGAATAACTTCTACTTTAGCCATCAGGATAGATATGTACGTATTAACGGCCGGCTCTCCGAGAATCCTAAAGATACTGTAAAGGTTGATTTAAAAGATATAAATATGGGATATGTATTTGATATTGCAAGCATATCCGACGATGTGAATTTTGAAGGTGATGCAACGGGAACAGCTTATGCAAGCGGAGTGCTAAAGAAACCTATTATGAATACCCGTTTATATATAAAGAACTTTTCACTTAATCAGGGTCGCTTGGGTGATTTGGATATTTATGGTGAGTGGGATAACGAAAATAGAGGTATCCGGTTGGATGCATCCATTCAGGACATATCCCCTTCTCCGTCACGTGTCACAGGTATTATTTATCCATTGAAACCCGAGAGCGGACTTGATTTAAATATTGAAGCAAATGAATTGAACTTAAAATTCCTCGAACATTATATGAAGTCTATTGCCAATGATATTAAAGGACGTGGGACGGGAAAAGTACATTTCTATGGAAAATTCAAAGGATTGAATTTGGATGGTGCGGTTATGACAGACGCTTCCATGAAGTTTGATATTCTGAACACACATTTTGCTGTAAAAGACACGATTCATCTAGCTCCTACCGGATTGACATTTAATAATATACATATATCCGACATGGAAGGACATTCGGGAAGAATGGACGGATATTTGCATTTCCAGCATTTTAAGAACTTAAACTATCGTTTTGAGATACAGGCAAATAATATGCTTGTGATGAATACGAAGGAATCGGCAGATATGCCTTTCTATGGTACGGTATACGGTACCGGAAATGTATTACTTGCCGGAAATGCCACACAAGGGTTGGATGTAAACGTGGCTATGACAACCAACCGAAATACTACCTTTACTTATATTAATGGCAGTGTAGCATCGGCTACCAGTAATCAGTTTATTAAGTTTGTAGATAAAACACCCCGTCGTACTATTCAGGATTCTATTCAGGTAATCTCATATTACGAACAAATACAGCAAAAACGTCAGGCAGAAGAAGAGCAGAAAACGGATATCCGTTTGAATATTCTGGTGGATGCAACTCCCGATGCCACCATGCGAATTATCATGGACCCTATTGCTGGAGACTATATCAGCGGAAAAGGTACGGGAAATATTCGAACGGAATTTTATAATAAGGGTGATGTGAAGATGTTTGGTAATTATCGGATTAATCAGGGAGTATATAAATTCAGCTTGCAGGAAGTAATCCGTAAGGACTTTATAATCAAGGATGGAAGCACAATAACGTTCAATGGAGCACCTCTGGATGCTAACATGGATATACAAGCTTCATATACAGTGAATTCTGCTTCCTTGAATGACTTGATACCGGATGCTTCGGCTATTATCCAACAACCCAATGTACGTGTAAATTGTATCATGAATTTAAGTGGTATGCTGGTACGTCCGACTATCAAGCTGGGCATAGAGCTTCCAAATGAAAGGGATGAAATACAAACATTGGTGCGTAACTATATCAGTACGGAAGAACAGATGAATATGCAGATCCTTTACCTGCTGGGTATTGGTAAGTTTTATACGGAAGATGCACGGAATAATAATCAAAATTCGAATGTGATGTCTTCGGTGCTCTCATCTACCCTCTCCGGCCAGTTGAACAATGCACTTTCACAAGTCTTTGAAACAAATAACTGGAATATAGGTACGAATTTGAGTACGGGTGATAAAGGTTGGACGGATATGGAAGTAGAAGGTATTCTATCGGGACAATTATTGAATAATCGTTTATTGATAAACGGAAACTTCGGTTATCGGGATAATCCGATGGCTAATACTAACTTTGTAGGAGACTTTGAAGCAGAATGGTTGATTACCCGTTCGGGAGATATACGCTTAAAGGCTTATAATGAGACGAATGACCGCTATTATACAAAAACAAATCTGACTACACAGGGAGTAGGTATCATGTACAAGAAGGACTTCAATAAATGGAGTGATCTCTATTTTTGGAATAAATGGCGGTTGCGTAATAAGCGCAAACGGGAAGAAGCAGAAAAGGTGAAAACGCATCAAACGGACAGTATCACTGATAAAACAGCCAAATCGGCAGTAAAGAGAAATCATTCGCAACAACAATAAACATATAATAAACGATGACATGATTCCAGGCGGATATGTCATCGTTCATTATATGTGAGAATTATGTAATCAGGAGCATGTGCATCCTTTTTTATGGGATGACAATGCCGTCTTCATTGATATTTACTTCAAGATCTACATTCATTTTTTCCAGTTCAATCCGATAATAGATGGTGCCATCTGCTTTTTCAATACGTTTCGCTTCGTCAAAACGATATTCTCTATATTGATTATTAATCGTATTTTTGACAGCTTCGGGCAGTTCATTTTGACGTACTTCCCATGAAGTAGAATGCCAATCTCCGGTCTGATCGAACAAAACATCTTTTGATATTCCGTTATGAATGATATCCACTTCCGTATATCCGAAATCCCAGTCATTTCTATCATCTTCTACATCTATTTCCATGATTTTGGCATTCGGATATTTTTCATTAATGAAGTTTCTCATTGCTTCAGTCAATTGAACGGGAAGATGACCGGTGTTATCATCATCAGTGTCTACGATACTTTTAATCAGAGTTCCGTCCGCAGAATAATATAAGTCTATCTCCTGGTTCTGATTTTCGACTTCAATTACGAAAATAGTCTCAACGCCTGTCCGCTCCAATTTGTCTACATCATCTTGTTTCCACGAAGCATATTCACTCTTTTCAAAAGAAGTTTTCACAGCTTGCGGTAATGCATTGTAAGGAATGTCCGTTTCCGTCATTTGCCATTTTCCATCTTGGGTAAACCATGCAGATGCTTCATATCCATCATAGAAATCTGCTACATAATATCCGCACTTAGTTTCCCATTTCACATTTGCAGCATTAGGGTATTTAGATGCAAATGCGTTTTGAAGTTCGGTAGGAACAGCAATTGAATTATCGTCGTCGTTATCACAACTTTGTAGGCTCCATGTAACGCAAAGTGCCAGTAAGAGTGTATAAATCTTTAGTTTCATCTTTGTTCTATTTTAAAAGGTTTAGAAGTCAATATCAATCAAATTAAATTTCAAGTCGAATTTCAATTCCGTACGGTTGGACAGTTTTACTTCATAATCTTTTTTATCCCTCTCTATTTTCAGGATTTTAGCATCGGGATAATTGGTCGTTACATATTTTTGAATTGTTGCAGGGATAATAGCTGTAGGTACCGCGCTATATTTGCAATTCACTTCTTCCCAGTTTCCTTTGTTATCAAATTCTACTTTATCGCCATTAGTGAAAATCACTTCATAACTTTTATAGAAGAAATCACTTTCCATTTTGGCTAATGCTACTTTGCTGTCGGCAAAATGCTGTTTGATAAACTGCTGTGCCTGTTGTGGCATTTGAGTTACCTGAATAGGTTTGTCGTCATCTGCACGAGCTACTGTTTGCAAAGTAAAAAAACATACTAATAAGAATACTAACTTTTTCATAATCGTTGTTTTTTAAATATTGGTTTTTACTACTATTATTAATTTCGCATTGCAAAGATGAAAGGAGAATCTGAAAAGATTTGGGAATTTTGAGAATTATCGAAAAAAATCTCATAAAAATATAGTGACGCTATCCTGTTAACATAGCGTCACTATCTATAAAGGATACCGTCACCATCCCATAAGGATAGCGTCACTATAATTTCTTCCTGAAATTAGATTCTTTAGGATTCTTTTAAAACTACTAATATACACATCGTTTATTTTTGCACACACGAATTTGACGATATTCATATTAAATAACCATAAGAACTTTTTTATGACTATGAGAACAAATTATTTTTTATTATTAGCTATTCTATTGGGGGGTATTCCCATGAGTTACACACACGCCAATGATTCAATACCGAAAAGCGTGATTCTGTACACACCTTACACAAAAATCTCCGTATCGCCCGGAGCGTCAATTGATTACAGTATTGATCTTATCAACAACACGGACCAATTGACGAATGCGAATCTTTCTGTCAGCGGATTATCCGCCAGTTGGAAACACGAAATGAAATCCGGTGGCTGGAGTCTTAGCCAGTTGTCGGTACTTCCCAAAGAGAAAAAGACTTTTAATTTAAAAGTCGAAGTTCCATTAAAAGTGAATAAAGGCAATTATCATTTTGTGGTATATGCCGGAAGCGCTAAACTTCCCTTGGATGTGGTGGTTGCTCAAAAAGGAACGTACCAAACCGAATTTACTACTGACCAGCCCAACATGCAGGGAAATTCGAAATCAACCTTCACTTTCAGTGCTACTTTAAAGAATCAGACCGCCGATCAGCAACTATATGCTTTGATGGCTAATGCCCCCAGAGGGTGGAATGTCGTTTTTAAACCGAACTACAAACAAGCCACTTCTGCACAAGTAGAGGCAAACAGTACACAAAATGTAAGTATAGATATTACCCCTCCTGCCAATGTAGAAGCCGGTAGCTATAAAATTCCGGTACGTGCTGCTACAGGTACAACTTCTGCCGAATTGGAACTGGAAGTAGTTGTCACCGGTTCTTATCAAATGGAACTGACTACTCCTCGCGGGTTATTAAGCACAGATGTCACAGCTGGTGATGTGAAAAAAATAGAGCTGGAAGTAAGAAACACTGGTTCTTCATTACTGAAAGACATTCAGTTGTCTGCCAATAAACCTGCAGACTGGGAAGTTACTTTTGAACCTTCAAAGGTTGACGCATTAAAAGCTGGAGAGACATCAACGGTAATGGCTACTTTGAAAGCTTCTAAAAAAGCACTGCCCGGGGACTATGTGACTACTATCATGGCTAAAACTCCTGAAGTAAATGCCGACGCGCAGTTCAGAATTGCGGTAAAAACTCCGATGATATGGGGATGGGTAGGTGTGCTTATCATCATTGCTACTATCGGTGTGGTTTACTATCTGTTCCGTAAATATGGAAGGAGGTAAATGATGGGCGAACAAGTGATCGTACTTACCGATTTGACCAAACAATATGGTAATTTCACTGCTGTAGATCATATTCGCCTGAATATCCGGAAAGGGGAAATCTTCGGATTGTTGGGACCGAATGGTGCCGGAAAATCAACTACTATCTTAATGATGCTAGGGTTGACGGAGCCTACTTCGGGAACAGTTGAAATCTGTGGAATAAATTCTACCACTCATCCTATTGAAGTAAAAAGGAGGATAGGTTATTTGCCTGAAGATGTAGGATTTTATGATGATATGACAGGACCGGAGAACTTGATCTATACAGCGCGATTAAATGGTATTCCTGATAAGGAGGCGAAAACCAAAGCTATGGAACTGATGAAGCGGGTAGGCCTTGAAGAACAGTTAACCAAAAAGACCGGAAAATATTCTCGTGGTATGAGACAGCGGTTGGGATTGGCTGATGTGCTTATTAAAAATCCGGAGATTATTATCCTCGATGAACCGACTTCAGGAATTGACCCGGCCGGTGTTCAGGAGTTTATCGAACTGATTCGCTGGTTGAGTAAGGAAGAGGGGTTGACTGTACTTTTCTCTTCCCATCACTTGGATCAGGTACAGAAAGTATGCGACCGGGTTGGTTTGTTTAGTAATGGCCAATTACTTGCGTTGATCGATATGGCAGAACTGAAAGACAAGAAACAGGAATTGTCTGATATTTATAACCATTATTTTGAGGAAGGAGGAGAAAGACATGAATAAAGTCAATCATCCTTTTTGGGTGATCGTCAACAAGGAAATTTCCGACCATGTCAAAAGTTGGCGTTTCATTATATTAATAGGTATTATAGCGCTTACCTGCATGGGATCGCTATATACAGCACTCACAAATATTGGTGAAGCTATCAAGCCTAATGATCCGGACGGCTCGTTTTTATTTTTGAAGTTGTTTACGGTTTCAGATGGGACTCTCCCCTCTTTTGTACTGTTTATTAACTTCTTAGGACCTTTATTGGGAATCGCCTTAGGATTTGACGCAGTCAATTCCGAACAAAATAAAGGAACGTTGAGCCGTATGCTGTCCCAGCCTATTCATCGTGATTGCATTATTAACGCGAAGTTTGTGGCTGCTCTAATTGTAATAGGTATCATGCTGTTTGTATTGGGCTTTTTGGTAATGGGCTGTGGATTGATTGCCATTGGCATTCCTCCTACAGCAGAAGAGTTTTGGCGAATTGTTTTCTTCATCATTACCAGTATCTTTTATGTAGCATTTTGGCTGAATTTAGCTATTTTGTTTTCACTTCGTTTTCGTCAGGCAGCGACTTCTGCATTGGCATCGGTGGCTGTTTGGTTATTCTTTAGCGTATTCTATACCATGATTGTTAATTTGGTGGCAAAAGGTTTAAGCCCGTCACAGATGGCGTCGCCTTATCAGATTATCAGTTATCAAAAGTTTATTTTGGGATTGATGCGTTTGGCACCGAGTGAATTGTTTAATGAAGCTACCACTACATTATTGATGCCTTCTGTTAGAAGTTTGGGACCATTGACTATGGAACAGGTGCAGGGAGCTATTCCCAGTCCGCTCCCGTTGGGACAAAGTCTTTTAGTCGTATGGCCGCAACTGACGGGACTGATTGCAGCAACAGTTATCTGTTTCGCTATCTCTTATATCATGTTTATGAGGAGAGAAATACGATCCCGATAACTGACTCACCATAAAAGACGCAAAGGACACAGAGAAATAAGTTAAATGAATACAGCTGATAGATCGGATGATGATTACCGACAAGTTATTCACTTTTTACTCCGTGTCCTTTGTGTTTTCTGAATAAAAAATTATTGTCTGGAAATCTCGAAGCAGTGCTCTTTCTGTTCGAAGTAATATCTTATACTCAAGTGTTGCAAACGACAGATAGAATCGGCTATTGCTAGTCCCAGACCTGTAGATCCTTCCTTTTTAGTTCCTTGATAGAAACGTTCGAAGATATGTTCCTTATCCAACGGATTTTCTACTCCTGAATTTCGGAAAGTAATACTGTTTTTGGTAACAGTGATCCGGATATGTCCCCCGTCAATGTTATGTACAAATGCATTTTTTAGGAGATTCGTGAGTAAAGCAACAGCCAGAGATTCATTCATTGTCACATTGAAAATGTCCTGTTCATCGATAGTTACTTCTATGTTACGATAGTCGTAAACTTCTTCGTAATCTTGCAGATATTGTTTGAGAAGTCCATTTAGTTCCAATTGCTTGGTATCTGTAAACTGGCCATTGTCAATTTTGGTAAGCAATAGTAGAGATTTGTTTAATTTAGTGATGTATTCTAAAGTCTGGTGAGTTTTCATCAGTTCTTCCAGTTGTTTTTCTGATAACGAATCATCTTCCATCAACATTTCCAATCGGTTACGGCAGATAGCAAGTGGAGTTTGTATCTCATGTGAAGCATTTCCGATAAATTGTTTTTGTTGTTCGAACATCTGCTCCGTACGTTCTACATAACGAATAGCAGCCTCATTTAATTTTCGGAATTCCGTGATTTGGGTTTCGTTACTCAACGGCTTATTCTTTTTTCCTGTTTGATAACCGTCCAGCCAATGAAGAAGCACATAGAGCGGTCGCATATTCCGATAGAACACCCATACGGAAATGATAATAATGCAGAATAACAGAGCTACATACAAAAATATAATCCATACTTGGATGGCATCTCTCAAATCATCTTTTTCAATGCTGGGAGTTGATACTGTCAGTTCGTGGTATCGTCCTTCATCGTCTTTAAAGATAGTAGTAAGAATACGTGCCGGTTCGGTTTCCTCTTTTTCTTCAATATATACCATAGAGTCTTTATATTGAATATCCTCCCGGCTTTCTGCATATTCTTTGCTTACTTCCATCATATAATATTGATTGTTGGAGCCGTTGGTTTTAGAAGGTAGCTCCTCTCCTGCCAATGCCCGGATAATGATGGTTTCCGAATAATCTTCCAGAGCGTCATCCACTTCATCGTTGACTTCATCAATCATCGTAACATAAAAAAAGATAGCCCAGACCGTCAGTATGAAGGTCAAAGCAAGCGTAATACGAAGAATGATGTAATATATTAATTTCATGGACAATATTCTCTTTCTTTTTTTATTCTACTACCATTTTATACCCAAACCCATAGACCGCTTTGATTTCAATGTTTGCACCCGAATCTTTGAGCTTTTTGCGAAGATTCTTAATCTGTGCATATATGAAGTCAAAATTATCAACCTGGTCAATATGATCTCCCCATACTGATTCGGCCAAAGTGTTTTTATTGATTAATCTTCCGGGACGATTGATAAAATATAACAGGATGTCATACTCTTTTCTATTTAGCTCCACTTCTTGATCGTTGACAAATACACGATATTTATCCGGTTCTATTCGTACATTACCTTGGCGGATATCAATTTCTCCGTCATGCTGATGACGGCGAATCACGCTTTTAATTCGTGCATTTAGTTCAACCAAATGAAATGGCTTCGGTAAATAATCATCCGCTCCCAGTTCCAGTCCCAAAACTTTGTCTTCCAAGGAGTCCTTTGCGGAAATAATAATTACGTTCTCCCGTTTATGGAGAGCTTTCAGCCGTTCAAGAAGATCAAGTCCGCTTCCGTCCGGTAGCATGATGTCCAATAAGATACAATCATAGTCGTAGTCTTCAACTTTGCGTAGAGCAGAATTAAAGTCACTGGCTGTTTCCACAACGTAACGTTCTTTTTCAAGTGAACATTGAATCAGTTCTCTCAAAGAGGGTTCGTCTTCTACAATCAATATCTTCATAACTTTGTCTCCTTTCTTTTTTACAGCTACAAAGAAAAGGGATATTTCTGAAATAAAACTGAAATGGATTGAAAAAAGAGTTTGAAATAACCATTGAATGTCCTATGAACTATTTGGACAGGTCACAAATAATATAATATGGAAGGAAAAAGAAAAGGATGAAAGCGATTGAATCGTTTCCATCCTTTTTATAATTATGTGTGATTTCTATTTAATAAGAACGTGCAAATATCACGCGGCAAGCAGATGGTTTGCCTGTTACCATACATTTACCCGGTTCCTTGTCTCCCGGAACAAATGAATCGAACGGAATACAACGAATGGTTGCTTTGGTTTCTTCCTTAATCTTTTCTTCCGTTTCAGTGGTTCCGTCCCAATGAGCCAGAATAAATCCACCTTCTTCGATTTTTTCTTTAAATTCGTCGTAAGTATCTACTGTTGTAATCTTGGAGTTACGGTAGTCCAATGCTTTCTTGTAGATATTAGCCTGCATTTCTTCCAGCAAGTTTTGAACATACGTTTCAATGCCTTCACAAGTAACTGTTTCTTTTTCCAGTGTATCACGGCGCATCACTTCCATGGTGTTGTTTTCAAGGTCGCGACCACCCATAACCAAACGAACAGGTACACCTTTCAATTCATAGTCGGCGAATTTAAAGCCCGGACGTTTATTATCTGCATTGTCATATTTAACAGAGATACCTAATGCTTTCAGTTTCGCTACAATGCCTTCTACTTTAGCATCGATTTGTTTCAGTTGTTCGTCATTCTTATAGATAGGAACGATCACTACCTGAATAGGAGCCAAATGCGGAGGTAATACCAATCCGTTATCATCCGAGTGAGTCATAATCAATGCACCCATCAAACGGGTAGAAACGCCCCATGAAGTAGCCCAAACATACTCCAACTTGTTTTCTTTATTAACAAATTGAACATCGAATGCCTTTGCAAAGTTTTGTCCCAGGAAGTGGGAGGTACCACTTTGCAACGCTTTTCCATCCTGCATCATGGCTTCAATTGTATAAGTATCAAGTGCACCGGCAAAACGTTCGTTGGCTGATTTTACTCCCTTTACAACAGGAACGGCCATATATTTTTCTGCAAATTCACCATATACATTCAGCATTCTGATTGCTTCTTCTTCTGCTTCCTCACGAGTAGCATGAGCAGTATGGCCTTCTTGCCACAGAAATTCAGCAGTACGCAGGAAAAGGCGTGTGCGCATTTCCCAACGGAAAACGTTAGCCCATTGGTTGCAGAGAATAGGCAGGTCACGATATGACTGAATCCAATTCTTATAAGTATTCCAGATGATTGTTTCTGATGTCGGGCGGATAATTAATTCCTCTTCCAATTTAGCTGCAGGATCTACTACAACTCCTGAACCGTCTTCTGCATTCTTCAAGCGATAATGCGTTACAACGGCACACTCTTTAGCAAAACCTTCTACGTGTTCAGCTTCGCGGCTTAAGAATGATTTCGGGATTAATAACGGGAAGTATGCGTTTACATGTCCTGTTTCTTTGAACATATCATCCAATTGACGTTGCATTTTTTCCCAGATGGCGTATCCGTAAGGCTTAATCACCATACATCCGCGCACAGCAGACTGTTCTGCCAAGTCAGCTTTTACCACCAAATCGTTGTACCACTGTGAGTAGTTTTCACTACGTTTGGTAAGGTCTTTCAGTTCTTTTGCCATTATATTTTTCTATTTAAAGTTTTCTTGAGTGTTAAAACAGGGTGCAAAAATACGAAAAATGCATGAATTGCCCTATTCTTCATGCATTAATTTTCTAAAGTCATGTTTTGTTTCTTTTCCTCTATAATATGTATTTCAATAGAAAAGGGGCTTGGAAATAAAAAAATCAGGCAGTGTATTTAAGTTAACTGTCTGATTTTCAAAAGAGCGGTAAACGAGGCTCGAACTCGCGACCCCCAGCTTGGGAAGCTAGTGCTCTACCAACTGAGCTATTACCGCATATTTACTGTGTTTCCCGACTTAAAAGCCTTATGAAACGGTGATGCAAAGGTAAACATAATTTTTATATCTCAAATAAAATCACAGAAATTTTAATGAAAGAAAAAAGTAATGTCAAAGTTGCTTTTACTCTTTTGTTTTGATGAAAAAAGGACTGGAACCGAAAGAGCGTGAACAAACCTCTCTTTTCATCTGTTAGAATATCTCGAAATCAGATATAACCTAACCAGTATGAAAAAAAATAAGCGACTTTTTATACTATTGACTTTGTATTTCTCCATCAGTCAGATAGATGCACAGACACCATTAAGTTTTGAAGAATCACTGCATCTGCTGAATCAGGGAAATCAGAGTTTGAAAATTGCAGATAAGAGTATTGAGATTGCGAAGGCTGAACGTGATAAACTGAATGCTTTCTGGTATCCCAGTCTTCAGTCTACGGGTGCGTTTGTGCACATGTCGGAGAAGATTGAAGTAAAACAGCCCCTATCGCAGTTTACTGATCCGGCTAAAGACTTTGTACATTCCATTATTCCGGATGATCAGGTCATTTCATCCATACTAGATCAAATTGGAGCAAACACACTAGTGTTTCCCCTGACTCCCAGAAACCTGACTACTGTTGATTTATCAGCCGAGTGGGTGCTCTTTTCCGGTGGTAAACGTTTTCGTGCCACCAATATCGGAAGAACGATGGTCGACTTGGCACGAGAAAGCCGAGCACAGGTGTCGGCCAACCAGCAAAACCTGTTGGTTGAAAGTTATTATGGGCTTCGGCTGGCACAACAAATAGTAACTGTTCGTGAAGAAACTTATAACGGATTGAAGAAACATTATGAAAATGCCTTGAAATTAGAGGCAGCAGGAATGATTGACAAAGCAGGCAGACTTTTTGCCCAAGTAAATATGGACGAAGCCAAACGTGCATTGGAAGCTGCGCGGAAAGAAGAAACAGTAGTGCAAAGTGCTTTAAAAGTCTTGCTGAATAAAAAGGATACAGATGCTAATATCATTCCTACCTCTCCCCTTTTTATGAATGACTCACTACCGCCTAAAATGCTTTTTGATCTTTCTGTAAACAGTGGAAACTATACGCTCAATCAATTACAGTTACAGCAACATATTGCCAAACAAGAAGTACGGATTGCTCAAAGCGGGTATCTGCCGAATATAGCCCTTTTCGGAAAACAGACCTTGTATTCGCATGGTATTCAGAGTAATTTGTTGCCACGTACCATGATAGGTATTGGTTTTACATGGAATCTCTTTGACGGACTGGATCGGGAGAAGAAAGTACGGCAATCGAAATTGACGGAACAAACACTGGCTTTGGGACAGATGAAGGCTCGCGACGATTTGGCTGTTGGTGTAGATAAACTTTATACGCAGTTGGAAAAGGCACAGGATAATGTAAAAGCTCTAAATGCAACAATTGCTTTAAGCGAAGAACTGGTTCGTATCCGAAAGAAATCTTTCACAGAAGGGATGGCAACCTCTACCGAGGTTATTGATGCTGAAACCATGCTTGCCAGTGTAAGAGTAGCTCGTTTGGCAGCGTATTATGAATATGATGTGGCACTTATAAATCTACTCTCGCTTTGTGGCACACCAGAACAATTTGTAAACTATCAACCTAAACCGTAACAAATAATGAAACCAACTAGTAAAACCCTATCATGGGCTTTTGTTATCATCCTTTTGGCGGTCGGTATTTTTACCGGCTTGGGAGTTATACTAATGCATAAACAACAGCTAGTTCTGCAAGGACAGGCTGAAGCAACAGAAATCCGTATCAGTGGAAAACTTCCCGGTCGTATCGATACTTTCTTCGTTCAGGAAGGCGATTGGGTACACCAGGGAGATACTCTTGTCGTTATTAATAGCCCTGAAGTATATGCCAAGTATCAACAAGTGAATGCATTGGAACAAGTAGCAGTACAGCAAAACAAGAAAATAGATGCCGGAACCCGTCGTCAGATTGTGGCTACTGCATTGCAGTTGTGGAATAAAACGAAGAGTGACTTAACTCTTGCTCAAACAACCTACAACCGTATTCTCACTTTATATAAAGACAGTGTTGTCACTTCTCAAAGGAAGGATGAAGTAGAAGCGATGTATAAAGCGGCTGTAGCAGCCGAACGCGCTGCCTATGAGCAGTATCAGATGGCTGTAGACGGTGCACAGAAAGAAGATAAAGCATCAGCTGCCAGTATGGTGGATGCTGCACGAAGCACGGTGGATGAAGTTTCGGCTTTGCTGGTCGACTCCCGGTTGACAGCTCCGGAAAACGGACAAATAGCAACGATCTTTCCTAAACGCGGAGAGTTGGTTGCGCCGGGAACTCCCATTATGAACCTGGTGGTTATGGATGATATACATGTCGTTCTTAACGTACGGGAAGATCTGATGCCACAGTTTAAAATGGACGGAACATTCGTTGCAGATGTACCCGCCATCGGTAAAGAAAATATAGAGTTCAAAATCTATTATATAAGTCCGTTAGGCAGTTTTGCGACCTGGAAATCAACCAAGCAGACCGGAAGTTATGACTTACGTACATTTGAGATTCATGCGCGTCCGACTCAAAAAGTGGATGACTTGCGTCCCGGTATGTCCGTGCTATTGACTTTAGACTAATTGACATCAAATAAACCAGCGAATGGATGAATCACAAACATACTCCCCTTTTTGTTCCGTATTGTTAAGAGAATGGCAGCGAATGACTTCGCGGCGCCTTTATTTTGGCGTCTGCATTGTTTTGCCGTTGTTCACCCTTTTCTTTATGGCTACGATTTTTGGCAACGGACAGATGGAAAATATTCCTATCGGTATTGTCGATCAGGATAACACTGCTACTTCCCGGGCTATTGCCAGGAATATCTCTGCCGTACCGACTTTTAAAGTGACAAAGCATTTTGCAGATGAAGCGGCTGCCCGTGAATCTGTACAAAAGAAAGAGATTTATGGTTATCTTTCCATACCTCCCCAATTTGAGCAAGATGCTATCACCGGAAAAAATGCAACACTCTCCTACTATTATCACTATGCATTATTGTCGGTAGGCGGTGAGTTGATGGCGGCATTCGAAACATCATTAGCTCCGGTGGCTCTTTCCCCTGTGGTGATGCAAGCCGTAGCTCTCGGAGTAGAACAGAATCAGATTACCACCTTTTTATTACCTGTGCAGGCTAATAACCATCCGATATATAATCCAAGTTTAGATTATTCGGTATATTTGAGTCAGCCCTTTTTCTTTGTTTTGTTTCAAGTCTTGATCTTGTTGATTACTGTCTATACGGTCGGTATTGAAATTAAGTTCCGTACAGCAAATGATTGGTTGACGACTGCTAAAGGCAATATAGTAACTGCTGTTTTGGGTAAGTTATTGCCTTATACCATTATATATATATTGATAGGGTGGTTAGCTAATTATGTCATGTTCGGTATTCTGCATATCCCTTTTCAAGGGAGTTGGTGGTTAATGAATATCATGACCGTGCTTTTCATCATTGCGACGCAGGCTTTAGGGCTGTTTTTATTCTCGCTGTTTCCGGCAATTTCGTTGGTGATAAGCGTAGTCTCTATGGTAGGTTCTCTGGGGGCTACCTTGTCCGGGGTGACCTTTCCGGTTCCCAATATGTATCCGTTGGTGAGGGATGCTTCCTATTTGTTTCCTGTCCGCCATTTTACGGAAATGATGCAAACCATGCTCTATGGAGGCGGTGGTTTTATCCATCTTTGGCCGTCGGCTGTGATACTCTGTATCTTTCCGTTGTTGGCCCTATTGTTGCTTCCCCATTTAAAACGAGCTATAGAAAGTCATAAGTATGAAAACATTAAGTAAGTTACAACAGTTATCATTCATCATTCGTCGTGAATTTCTAGCTATCAGTACCAGTTATGCAGTTCTGCTTGTGTTGATGGGAGGAATCTTTGTCTACGGATTACTCTACAATTATATGTATGCACCGAATATTGTAACCGATGTTCCTGTTGCCGTAGTCGATAATTCGCATAGTGAATTGAGTCGTGATTTTATCCGTTGGCTGGATGCTACCCCCCAAGCAGAGATTTATAGCCAGGCGATGGATTATCACGAAGCAAAAGAATGGATGAAAGAAGGCAAAGTACAGGGAATACTCTATCTGCCTCATGATTTTGAGAAGCGAGTGTTTCGGGGAGATGAAGCCGTATTTTCTCTTTATGCAACTACGGATGCTTTCCTGTATTTCGAAGCTTTGCAGGGGGCTTCATCGCGTGTTATGCTGGCTATTAATGACAAATACAGGTCGGATGAAGCGGTATTTCTTCCACCACAAGGATTGCTTGCCGTAGCTATGGCAAAACCGATCCATGTAGAAGGAACTGCACTTTACAATTATACGGAAGGCTATGGCTCTTATCTTATTCCCGCAGTTATGATGATTATAATCTTCCAGACTTTATTGATGGTTATTGGTATGGTGACCGGAGAAGAACATAGCAACAGAGGAATCCGCGCTTACACTCCTTTTGGATATGGCTGGGGAGTTGCCATTCGTATAGTGGCGGGAAAAACGTCCGTATACTGTGCTCTTTATGCTATCTTTGCTTTCTTTCTATTAGGCTTGCTCCCCCACTTTTTCAGTATCCCTAATATTGGAAACGGACTATACATTGTATTATTATTGATTCCATACCTGATGGCGACCTCTTTTCTGGGGTTGGCAGCTTCCAGGTATTTTACGGATTCAGAAGCTCCCCTACTCATGATCGCCTTCTTCTCTGTAGGATTAATATTTCTTTCCGGGGTTTCCTATCCGATGGAACTAATGCCCTGGTATTGGAAAGCTGCACATTACATTCTTCCGGCTGCACCAGGCACACTTGCTTTTGTGAAATTGAATTCTATGGGAGCCAGTATGGCGGATATCAGACCAGAATATATAACCCTTTGGATACAAGTACTTATTTATTTTATAATAAGTATATGGGTTTACAAGAAGAAACTGGAATCAGATCCAATTAGTTAATTTAACAAAAGCAAAACATACGCTAATTATGACATACGATTAAAGAATACCTTCAAATAAATCAACTTCTCAATGTGAATAATCAACTTTGGAAATAAAAAAGTTTCCAAATGAATGTTTTTTTGGAGAATCTCTTCTATTTCTTTGCTTTTCTCATTGCTTTTGTATAATTTCGTTAACTGTAATATTTATATGATCGCTAGAAGTAGCTTAAAAAACAACTGTTTATATGAAATATATTGTATATATTCTCCTCTTTTTCCCTATCTGGGTTACAGCGCAGACATACAAATACATAGGTATAGAAAAAGGTTTGAGTAATCGACGGATATTCAATATTCAGAAAGACGCACAAGGATACATGTGGTTTCTTACCAATGAGGGAATGGATCGTTATAACGGTAAAGATATAAAACATTATAAATTAAATAAAGAAGGTACTACTTTAGATGCTCCTGTACGTTTGGGATGGTTGTATACAGGATCACAAATTGGTATATGGGTGATTGGTAAGCAAGGGCGAATCTTTCAATATGAAGCAAACGGAGATGATTTCAGGATGGTATATAAACAGCCAACCCCCTCTGAAACAATCAGCTATGGCTATTTGGATCAAAGTAATAATATCTGGTTATGTTGTAAGGATTCTATATCACTATATAATATTAAAGATGCTCACATACTTCAATTCTCCAATATGTTGCATAGTAATATTACAGCAATAGAACAAGTAGATGACCATCATTTCTTTATAGCAACAGAAGTAGGCGTCCGATATGTAAAATTGGAAAACGGTATTTTAGAGACTATTCCTGTTGAAACATTGGATTATTTTCATGCACAGGTAAGTGAATTGTATTTTCATAAGCAATTAAAAAGACTATTTATCGGTTCATTTGAAAGAGGAGTTTTTGTGTACGACATGAATACACAGGAAATTATACGACCGGAAGCTGATCTTAGTGATGTAAATATAGCTCGTATCAGCCCGTTGAATGAAACGGAGTTACTGATTGCAACAGAAGGAATGGGAGTATATAAGGTTAATGCAAATACTTGTGAACTGGAACATTACATTATTGCTAATTATCAAAGTTATAATGAAATGAATGGGAATAATATCAATGATGTATTTGTGGATGAAGAAAAACGGATATGGCTTGCTAATTATCCCACAGGGATTACGGTGATTGATAATCGCTATGAGAATTATCATTGGATGAAACACGCTATGGGCAATGTCCAATCATTAATCAATGACCAGGTACAAGCGGTCATTGAAGACCATGAAGGTGATTTGTGGTTTGGAACTAGTAATGGTATTAGTCTTTATAATTCAAAAACAGGTCAGTGGCATTCATTCCTAAGTTCTTTTAATCAGCAACTAAAAGACAAGAATCATATTTTTATTACTCTATGTGAAGTGTCTCCCGGCATTATATGGGCAGGAGGATATACTTCCGGTATTTATAAAATAAACAAAAATACTCTATCAGTTGAATACTTCTCTCCTTACCTACTTTCTCACGTCAATATGCGTCCGGATAAATATATTCGTGATATAGTTAAAGATTCAAGAGGACATATCTGGTCGGGAGGATATTATAATCTAAAATGTTTTAATCTGGAGACCAACAGTGCGCGTCTATATCCGGGATTGAATTCCATTACATCCATTGTTGAAAAAGACAAAGATAATATGTGGATCGGAACCGCTAACGGATTGTATTTGTTAAATCGAAATACTGGCGAATATCAGTATATTGAAATGGAGATAGGAGCTATATATATCAATACGCTTTATCAGGCAGATAATGGTTTGTTATACATTGGGACAAATGGTGGAGGCGTATTTATCTATAATTCTCAAGATAAGATTTTTGAGCACTACTTTTCTGATAATTCGGCATTAGTTTCAAACAGAATATTTACAATATTGCCGGAAGTAGATGGACGTATAATGATGAGTACGGAGAATGGAATAACCTGCTTTCATACTAAAGAAAAGGTATTTCGTAATTGGACTAGAGGAGAAGGATTGTTGCCTGCTTACTTTAATGCAGCAGCAGGAACAGTGCGTAAAAATAAGAATTTTGTATTCGGTAGTACAGATGGAGTAATTGAACTTCCGATGAATGTAAAGTTTCCGGACTATAAGTTTTCCAGGTTGATATTTAGTGACTTTCATCTTTCTTATCAACCTGTTTATCCGGGTACTAAGGATTCTCCTTTGGAGAAGAGTATTGATGAGACAGATGTATTAGAATTAGAATATGATGAGAATACGTTTTCATTTGAAATTTCTACAATCAATTATGATTCTCCCGGGAATGCACTATATTCATGGAAATTAGAAGGTTTTTATGAGAAATGGACTCAACCGGGAGCAAATAACTTGATTCGCTTTACCAATTTGCCTCCGGGTAGATATACTCTTCATGTACGTGCTATATCCAGAGAAGAACATGACATCGTTTTTCAAGAACGTACTATGAAAATTATTATCACACAACCATTTTGGTTGAGTTGGTGGGCTATCCTGTGCTATATCCTGTTGGTAATCGGAGGATCTTATTTCGTTCTGCGGGTGATAAATCTAAGAAAGCAAAAGAATATATCTGATGAAAAAACGCAGTTCTTCATTAATACGGCGCATGATATACGTACTCCATTAACTTTGATAAAAGCACCTTTGGAGGAATTGTTGGAAGAAGAGACGCTTACCGACAATGGAATCACTCGTACGAACATTGCATTGAGGAATGTAGAAGTACTTTTACGACTGGTCAGCAATCTGATTAATTTTGAACGAACGGATGTATATTCCTCTAAAATGAGTGTTTCCGAGTATGAGTTGAATACCTATATGAATGAGATATATGATACATTTTCTTCTTATGCAGCCATCAGGCGCATTGAATATACATACGAGAGTACTTTCAGCTATATGAATGTATCGTTTGATAAGGAGAAGATGGATTCTATTTTGAAGAATATAATATCAAACTCGCTAAAATATACTCCGGAAAATGGCAAGGTCAGCATTTCCGTATCCGATACGAATGATTCATGGAAAGTGATAATCAAGGATACAGGTATAGGTATTCCTGCCAGTGAACAAAGTAAGTTGTTCAAGCTTCATTTCCGTGCCAGCAATGCTATTAACTCTAAAGTGACGGGTAGTGGTATCGGATTAATGCTGGTAGGAAAACTGGTCAGCCTTCATGGAGGTAAAATTAGTGTAGATAGTGTTGAGCATCAAGGTACGACAATCAAAATTGTTTTTCCGAAAAAGAATAAGATTTCTCAAAATGTCAGTGACGAAGCACCTTCTAAATTTGAGGCGTTGGCTCCTGTACTGCCCGCTCCGAATGTACCAGCAAAGACAACCGCTACGATAGATAATCCAAATTTACGACGGATTCTTGTTGTGGAAGATAATGATGAGCTACGCTCCTATCTGGTCAGTTCATTATCTTCTATATATAATGTACAAGCTTGCGCTAACGGAAAGGAAGCGTTGATTATTATCAAAGAATATTGGCCGGAACTGGTTCTTTCTGATATCATGATGCCGGAGATGCGAGGAGATGAATTGTGTGTTGCTATCAAAAGTGATATTGAGATTTCACATATTCCTGTGTTGTTGCTTACTGCTTTGGGAGAAGAAAACAATATTCTGGATGGACTGTCGATTGGTGCGGACGAATATCTCATCAAACCTTTCAGCGTGAAAATATTACGGGCGAATATCGCTAATCTGTTGGCAAACCGGGAACTGTTGCGCATGAGATATGCCAATCTGGATATAGAAGCGAAATCAATGGTTCCATCTGCAAACGGTACTAACAGCCTCGATTGGAAGTTTATATCAAATGTAAAGAAAATCGTAGATGAGAATATAAACAACCCTGAATTTTCTGTTAATGTGCTCTGTGAATCAAGTGGCATGAGCCGTACCAGTTTCTATTGTAAATTGAAAGCATTGACGGGACAGTCTCCGACAGAGTTTATTCGGGTGATGCGTTTGAAACGTGCTACCGAGTTATTGAAAGAGGGGGAATATGCTATTAATGAGATTTCAGACATGGTTGGATTCTCTGAAACTAAATATTTCCGGGAAGTATTCAAAAAATACTATAAGATGAGTCCGAGCAGGTATGCTAAAGGAGGAGGTAATCCCGCTGCTACTGATATGGAAGATGATGATGAAGATTGATAAATAGAAAAATAGATGAATAAGTCCTATTATTATAATATGTTCTCCCCTACTATGAATATCTTTAGCAGAGGAGAACTTTCTTTTTCAAGACTTAACAAGCTGTATTTTTTCTCATACTTTATTTCGTGTTTCAGTTATCTCTTTCTTACTTCCTACTTCTGATTTTTTCCAGGAAATCGCGGATCAGTGGTAATATTTCTTCTGCTGATTCCACTTCGCTACACATAGTTTCTACTGGACATCCTCCTGTACGGTCGCGGTTCCAGATAAAAGCAACTTCCTGCGCAAAATCAACTTTCACATCTGATTTCCGGAATAGCTCCAAAGCCTTGGTACTGATAATATCCGTATATAATTCTTTTATACCACCCAGAATCATCAGGGCTGCAGCTCCCTTGCCAACCACTTTGTCGGCAATCAAAGCTCCTTTAAGAAACTCCGGTTCCTGTGTTAGCAAATCATAGAGATCGGCTACGCCACGTTGAGTGAAAGTGCGGATTTTCCCTCCGTTAGCAATGGTACAGGAATATCCTCCCGTATGTAATAGATTGATTAATTCTTCCATCGTTTCTTTTATAAAGTACCTTGTTTCAATTGTTCTACAAACTGGTCTATCCGGTGCAGTTCTTTCGGAATATCAATGTTTTGCGGGCAATGAGCCACACACTGATTACAACCGATGCAATGACTTGCCTGTCGAAGTTTGGGCACGCTACGGTCATATCCGACAAGAAAAGCGCGTCGGGCTTTCGCATAATTTTCATCCTGCCCGCTTCTGGCGACATTACCTTCATTGACACAACGGTTGTAATGCAACAATACAGCAGGTATATCCAGCCCATACGGACATGGCATACAGTATTTGCAGTCGTTACAAGGGATAGTAGGATATTTCAGCATTAATTGTGCCGTTTCTTCGAGGAATTCTTTTTCTTCATCTGTCAATGGTTCCAAAGGAGAATAAGTGCGGAGATTATCCTGCAGATGCTCCATGTAAGTCATACCACTTAATACAGTCAGAATATCTGGGAATGAACCGGCAAAACGGAAAGCCCAAGAAGCGACACTGCTTTCCGGACGACGTTGTTTGAGCCGTGCCACCAGATTATCATTCAACTTGGATAGACGTCCTCCCAAAAGTGGTTCCATAATGATGGCAGGAATCCCCCGTTTGGCCAGTTCGCCATAGAGGTATTCCGCATCCGTATTTCGAGTATTGGTCTCTTTGGCATGTTTCCAGTCTACATAATTGAGTTGTATCTGTACAAAATCCCATTTAAATTCATCGTGTCGTGAGAGCAGATAATCATATACCTCAATATCACCATGGTAAGAAAATCCGAGATTCCGGATACGTCCGGCTTCACGCTCTTTAACCAGAAAATCAAGTATTCCGTTATCCAGGTATCGTCCTTTAAGGGCTTCCATTCCTCCCATGCCGATGCCGTGGAGCAACATATAATCAATGTAGTCAACTTGTAGCTCCGCAAACGATTTGTGGTACATCTTAAGCGAGGCTTCGCGAGACCACGTATCAGGAGAGAAATTAGACAATTTGGTAGCGATGTAATATTTATCACGGGGATGGCGACTTAATGCAATACCTGTTGCCTTTTCGGAAAATCCTTGTACATACGCCGGAGATGTATCGAAATAGTTTACTCCGTGAGCGATTGCATAATCTATCAATCCATTGACGGCATCCTGGTCGATAACTTCACCATTACCGTCGGGAGCAGGTTTGAGCGGCCAACGCATGCAACCATATCCCAAAAGTGAAACACGGTCACCGGTGGTTGGAGATGTGCGGTAAGTCATTTTATCGGTGGGCACCTCTCCTTCTCCTGTTGTGCTACTTGAAGAAGTAGTCCCCTTTGAAGAGCATCCGTATAGCAACCCGGTCGATGTGGCTGCGCTGATACCTACAATCTTAATGAAATCTCTTCTATTTATATCTTTCTTATTTTTTTCTTCCATAATCTTATACTGATTTAGATCAAATAATTCTGTGCATCTGGTGTCCGCTCACATAAATGGCGCTGAAAGGACGGGACGGACAAAGGTTTTCACACGCTCCGCAACCAATGCATTTTTCTACATTCACTACCGGAATTTTTAGAGAATCCGCTTTGTCAGGATCGGAAGCCACCATTTGTATGGCACCTGTCGGGCAATGGCGGGCACAGTTGCCACACTCCATTCCATCCGTCAAAGGCACACAGTTCTCTTTAATCCATATGGCATGTCCGATCTGAATAGCCGATTTCTCGGCAAGACTGGTCAGATGAATAGCACCTGCCGGACAAACCTCCGAACATTTGGTACATTCAGGGCGACAATATCCGCGTTCATACGACATTTCCGGTTGCATCAACGTCATCAGATTGTCTGAAGGACGCAACACCTGGTTGGGGCAAACAGATACACATAATTGGCAGGCCGTACAATGTTGAGTGAAATTACGTGCGCTTAATGCGCCGGGAGGATAAATCGGATTTTCTCTGTTCGGGATCTTCTTATCCTCAATAGTGGCTAACCCGCCGTCCACTTTCTTTTCCTGTGCTTTCAGGACAGAAGTTGTCGCAAAGATTGCTGATGCCGAAAGGAAGCTACGGCGGGCATTATCAATCTGTTCGGTAGTGACAGCCTTTGCTTTCATATCTTCACTTGTAGCAGTTTCGTTTTTAGGTTTCCGTCGAGTGTATTTAATGGCTCCATGCTTACACTTTCCAATGCAATCCATACAAGCCACACAACGACTATAATCAATTTCATGAGCTTTTGAATTGATACACGATGCTTTGCAATTACGGGCACATAAACCGCAACTATTACATTTGGAAGTATCAATCACCGGTTTGAATATCGCATATTTGGATATAAATCCCAATACAGTACCCACCGGACAGATGGTATTGCAATACGTTCGTCCATTACGCCACGCCAGAATGAAAAGGACAATGAGAGTGACAACGGCAATAATCAGTGTTGAAAGGCTCTTCATCCATACATCTACCTCATAAAAAGCATAACTATCCATTCGTTCGGCAAAGTATGCCAACAGGTTGTTTCCCCACTGCCAAACCGGCGCGAAAAGGCTGGAAGCTATCCGTCCATAAGCACTATACGGAGCCAGTAAGATAGCCAAAGAATTCAGCCCTGCAACCATCATGATAATGAACACCCCTAAAACGCCATACCGCAACCATTTCATTGCCGATGAATAGCGGAATCGGTTTTTCTTTTGTTTACCGGATATCCACGAAACGATGTCCTGAAACACTCCCAACGGACAGATAACGGAGCAATAGATACGCCCGAACAGGAATGTAAGCACAATTAAAAACAATACGACACCTATATTCAAGGCTAATAAAGCCGGCAGAAATTGAATTTTCGCCAACCATCCGAACCATGTGTGCAATGTACCCGTAAAGTCGAGAAAAAGCAGGGTAATAAGCGTAAAGCACACAATAGCGGCTGTAAGTCTGATAGTACGTAGCATAAACTTTTTTAATTTTCAATTTATAGTAGTTATCTCTAAATGTCCAAAACAGTCAGGATTCAACCCAATGTATTTCAACGTTGCAAATTTAATCAGTGAAATTTGTTTTTCAACTATACAGATTACAGAATGTTTTACCAATTTTACTGATAAATAGAAAAGAAACGTTTAACCATATTGGGTGAAGAGCTATTTTTCTAATGTCACGACCTCTCCGATCTCCGGAATCAATACATTGAGGTAATCTTTATTCTTCATCTCTTCTGCATTCTTCAAAGGCTCGTCCCAACGATGTTTGGCTAACGCATATTTAGAATGATGTACGGTCAGGACTCTCTTCGCTTTTAAGTCTCTGGCTGTCTGCGCCATATATTGGGGCATGAGGTGAATTAAGCTCCACTCTTTGTCGTATTGCCCGTTTTCGAGGATTGCAAGGTCGATATTGGGGAAGCGGTTGCCTATTTCCGCATAATGTGTATCATACCCTCCGTCTCTATAATTAGGAGATTTCATGACTCTCTCCAGCCGTTCCCCGCGAGGAGTTCTGCCGAAGCTGGGTTGATTGATAAAAACAACGACTGACACAGCCAGCAACGCTATTACAGCTAATATACATCCTACAATCATACGTGTTCTGAATTTCTTGAATATGATACGCATATAATTAATGACTAAATTATTTCACGCAGCAAATATACAGGTATTCAGAGAGCCCGTTAGTATATAGATTACAGATTGTTATACCATAATTACTGAAAGCAATTGTCTGTTGGGTGTCAGTCTATTGTGTGAACAAACCTTTTCTTATTCAGTGCCTTAGAAATAAATTTTGTAGCTGATGTTCGGAATCAATCCCGATCCGTCTTTTTCTTCTACTACGCTTGTTCTTTCATTGTATTCATAGAAATGCATTCCGGTGCGCATACCTACATTCAGTATCTTTAGAGAGAACTCGTGAGACACTCTTTTCTTATTGATCCGGAAGCTGATAGAGACATCACCGTTGATGGAAGGATTGAAACGTTTGGTATATGCCTTGCTTTCGTCAAAAACGATGTCGCGTTCTTCCTGGCTTTTTTCTTCATCCACAGGAGTGTAGCGTCCCCCTCCCTGAAAAAACAGGCGTCCGTTTATACTTAATACATTTTGTTTGAGCCTGCCGACCATCCATTCTTTTCCGGCGAGCAAGTTCACTAAATAACTTTTGTCCAGTCTTGTATTTCGCCAGATACGATCTCCTCCCCTATACTTCGACTTGAATAATGAACCTGTAATCATATAGTAGAAGCCATTTTTCATGTACTGCTCCAATGTTATATCTATTCCATAGTTTTTCGCTGTTCCGGTGCTTGTCAGGATCCGGTCTAAATAGAATTCTTCGTAATTAATAATCGAAAAGGAAGAATTCTGTTCCACCGGTATGTGGAACAGGTATTGATAATAGGGTTCTATTTTCAGATGCAGACTTTGATTAATATTCCAGTCATAAGTAAATCCGAAATGATGTGCCTTAGAAAAATCCAGGTATCGGTTTGATTCCTTTTTATCATTGATTATCTGTTCGACAAAATAATAATCGAGCCTTTCCCTATGGCTGTGCAAACCGTAAGCTACCGCTAAAGAATGTGCAGGATTTATTTCCCATTTGAGCGCGACTCTCGGTTCTATCGACCAGTTCTTGTTTAAAGTAAAGTATTGTCCGGTAACTCCCAAACTGGTTGTCAGGTTATTGCTCAAGTTGATTACGGAACTGCTATACGCCGAAAAAACTGTACTTTCTCCACTACCTTTCGAAAGCTGCTCCATGGGTTGGTTTAATCCAAAATAAGGACTGACCTTATAATCAAGATCATATTTAAGTTCCGTAATGGTAATCCCCGTTCTATTGGTGTGCCTCGAACTGAATTTCTTGTTCAGATAAGAATTGAATACAAAATCCCATCTGCTGTTTTGAATATCTCCCACTTGGACAATGGTTCCATCGTCAGTCTGTAAGTTGACTAGTGAATGATCTTTCGAATAGGTTGCAGATAGAGACGAGCGGATATAGGTATTTTCATTAATTACATATTTATGAGTTAGCCCGCCTGCCAGTTTATCCAGTTTGTTAGATCCCGACGACCGGTCTCCCATTGTTTCCCATTCGGAACGATCTAAAACTTCTGCCTTATTCCTGTCGAGCAATCCTAATCCCCAGATCGAAAAGGTTCCGGCTTTACGTGTAGGGAAATTCAGTTTAAAGGCTAAATCCTGATATTTCAGGTTGATGTCATTGCCCGACGCCAGCGAGGTAGTGGAAAAACGGTAATTAATCAGGTAGGAACTTCCCCGCTTTTTATTGATAGGACCTTCCGAAGCCAAATCTATCCCCATGAGTCCGACCTGAAAAGCGTGTTCGTACTTCTGATTATTACCATTTCGCAGATGCATATCGAAAACTCCTGATAGGGCATTGCTGTATTCCGCAGGGAAAGCTCCGTTGTAGAAGTCGGAGTTGCCGATGACTTGCGTACTCAAACCGGACAGGAATCCTCCGCCCAAACCTGATAAATCGGCAAAATGGGTAGGATTAGGTATTTCAATTCCCTCCAGTCTCCATTGGGTAAATTGTGGAGCGTTTCCCCGGATGGCAACCGCATTGGTACCGACATCTCCCGCTACTCCTGCAAATGCAGAACTCAACCGTGCAGGGTCGTCAAAGCCATTGGCAAATCGTGACGCTTCTTCGATACTAATCATACGTCCTCCTGTGATGGCCATCGGGTTGACAGTCCGGTCTTTTTTTATTTCCGGTTTGACAAGCACTTCTGCCAAATCCTGTACATTTTCATCCATCGGAATCTCTACAAATACTTCTTTGGAAGAAGTGACAGATACTTCGGTGATGATACTTGAACGATACCCCATAAAAGTTGCCTGAATATTATAACGCCCTACCGGGACATTATTAATCCGGAAATTTCCCCGTTCGTCAGTCGAACCTCCCCGCGAGGGATCTTCTGTTATACAGACAGAGGCATATTCTATCGGCGTATTGGTTTTGGAATCAACAACAATTCCTCTTATGGTTTGAGTCAGTTTTTGTGTATCATTGTTGGCGGGATTTTGCTTGTTATCCTGCAAAGAGATAATAATATGATATCCTTTTATTTTATATGCATATCCCGTTCCTTTCAATAGTTGGGTCATGGCTTTGTCGACAGTTACATTTTTGAGAGATAAAGAGTGCTTCTTTTCGATATCCAGCTTCGATTGCTCATAAGCGATGCTATATCCGGTTTGTGTCTCTATTTGTGCAAAAGCCTCTTTTAATGAGATCTTTTTATTTTGTATGGTAATCTTTTTTTCTTTATTCTGTGCAACAGTTGTGAGAGAGAGAAAAGTAAAAAATAAAAAAATGGCGAGCTTACCTGCTCTTTTCTTCGTATTTATTCGATTCATTATTCTATATTTGTATGTTGATACTTCATTTTACGTCACTTGTTGAATGAGGGTAGACATTTCAGAACTGGGAAGAGGGTCTCAAGCTACTTCCCGGTTCTTTTTATTCATAGGCTGTTTCTTTTTTATGGTTGGGTTACTACTATTTTCTTTTCATACTGCTGATAATCAAAGCCGGTTATATCTTTCAATATATTCAGTATTTCATCCAGACTTTCATCTTTCAGAAACTTGACTGTATATCGTTTCGATGTGGGGATAGTTGCTGTATTATCAATCGTGGTGTTGTAGTGCCTTTCCAGGGTTCGGAATATTTCTCCGGCACTGGCATTGGTAAAGACTAGTTTTCCCACTATCCAGCAGTTGGTATCATTGGTATCTATCATTGATATATGGATGTCTGATGATTTTTTGTCGTATGTAAGCTGCTCATTGGGTTTTAGTATATGGGGAGGTTGGGACTGAACGCTCACTTCCACCTTACCGCTAGTCAATGTAGTAGTTATTTTCTCATCATTAGGATAGGCTTTCACGTTGAATCTGGTTCCGAGCACTTTCACCGAAAGTTGGGATGTTTCTACAATAAAAGGACTTGCGGTATCTTTTTTGACAGAGAAATAAGCTTCGCCGTCAAGCATGACCAAGCGTTTATCTTTGGCAAAAGTTTCCGGATATAAAATGGTACTTCCCGCGTTCAACCATACTTCCGAACTGTCCGGCAAGATCAGGTGTTTCTGTTCTCCGTAGGCAACGGATACTTCTATCATTTCGTTGTGGGGAGAAAGATAGTAGAACATTCCTCCTGCAAATAAAAACAAAGGAATAATAACGGCGGCAATACGGGCAAATTTCTGATAAGAAACTATGTTGGTGAGATGCTCCTTATTATATCCCGTTCTTAAATTTACCCGTTCCAATGAAGCATAAGTATTCGAATCGGCTTCTACGTCCAATTCATTCCAAAAATCCAGTGAAGCTTTAGCTTTCGCCTGCTGATTTTTATCTTTGATGATCCACTTCTGTACTTTCTCTTCCGTTTCGGATGGAAAGCGGGCGGAGAGGAACATTTTGATGATTTTACTGATATTACTTTTCTTCATTTTTGCTGCACTTTACTATATATACAGTTTGGTGGCAAAAAGCTCAATAAGAAAATGAATATTTTTTTGAAAAAAGCAGGATGAAGACGAAAATGATCCTATAACAATGATACCAAAAAACATGAAATAACCTTCCGTATTTCTTTCAAAGCAAGGCTTAACTGGCTTTCAACATTTCTTTTGGTAGTATTCAGGCGTTCGGCAATTTCGGCATTGGATAATCCTTCGTTACGGCTCAATGTATAAATCATTCTCCGTTGTTCGGGCATTCCTCCGACAAGTTTGTCAATCAGCATTTCCAGTTCCTTGGCAATAAGGTCTTCTTCGGAAGTAGAGCTATATTCTGTATCTTGGTTGTTGTTCAGATAGGCATCACACACATATTTATGTTTCAGGAAGTTGATGGCTGCATTTCTTGCAATGGTGTGCAAATAAGAATTGAATGATTTGGATGTATCAATGGAATGACGATTGATCCAAAGATTAACAAATAAATCCTCTGTCAGCTCTTCTGCATCGGGCTCCGATTTTATATATCCGTCAATGAATGTTTTGGTTTTGTTGTAGTATGCTATAAAAATAGTCTCAAAGGCCTTGTGATTCCCATCCTGAAAGGCCTCCAGCGTTTTTATATCAATGTTATTACTCATACTATTTCCCAACTTTCATTTCATTAGGACAAAAGAAACAATAATTTATCTTATATGAATGCTCTTTTTTGAAATATTAATGATATTAGGAGGATTTATTTTATTTTAATGGCCGGTAAAGAATACCAAATATATTCAGCAGATAGCCTAACAAACAGACTAAAGGTGCAATGCGTATGCGTGTTTCGCTAAATATATCGGGATGATAGGCGGCAAGGGTACTCCCCTCGCCGCTCATCAATATATATCCTGCGATAATCAATATCGAACCGCTTATTAAAATGATGTAATTCTTTTTGCTTAATACAGTTTCCTGTTCTTTCTCTTTTACTATTTTCGTTTTCATCTTTCTTGAGTTTAGTTTTGATAATTCATTAGTTGAGCGAGTCGCATGTATTTCTCTTCAAACTGCTGATTACTCTGTTTATACCTCTCTTTATCCATATCTTTCAGTAATTCATTGCACTGATTCCACTGCCAGAACTTATACAGGCAATCCCGTTGAACCATTTCTATCCGGCTATCTCCCAGCGAGAAAGCCCAGTCGATATAATCTCTCGATTCTGATATCAGATCATTCAATAAAGTGATCGCTTTCCCGCTTTCTCCTATGGAGGCATAAGCTGTGGCTATCTCATACGAACCACTTTCGTATACTTGAGGTACATTATACGCCGGAATAGCTTGTTCGGCATACGCCAATACTTTTTGGGCACGGGCATTGTCTCCTTGTTTCACCAGTTCTTTAGCCAGTTGGGCAAAGAGTCTTCGGTGGGAGTAGCAGATGCGCATAGTCGTTTCGTCCAGATAAAGTCCAGGAGTATCTAATCCTCCATATTTATATCTGTTCATCATATTCTCGTAGAATTTCTCCGTATCTATTGCATATCCATTGTCCCCTTCCGCGTCTCCCCATTTTTTATAATTAAACGGGGTAAACCGGAATGCCAATCCTTCCTGGACAAAGTAATCATCAAACTTCAATTTAGTGGCATTTCCCACCGAGATAGCCATGTATAACGGACGTTCCCAGTTGCAGTTAGCCAATATTTCGAGTATGAGCAAATCTACTTTAGTCAGCAGACGTATATCTTTCAGAGAAATAGATAGTTTATCCGGCATCGCATTTTTCAATTCTTCTCCTTTTAAATGACGAATGGCTTTAGGTAGCATCATTCCCGAACGAAGCACTGCATCCTTATCGATATGAATGTTTATTGTATCGGTAGGTATCACATGAAACTCCTGCTTCTCTGCAAATACCCAATGTTTCAAGATATTCTTTATCTCATACGGATCATCTCCAAAACTGTCACGGGCTTCTTCGGGATGCTTTTGATACAATTCTTCTATTTGTTTTTTCAACTCCGGACGAACGGCTACATATTCGTTCTTTCCCTCTTGATATTGATTTTGTTCCCAGCTGATCGGTAGTCCGGGAGCATTGTATAGAGGACATTGTTGCTGATAAATATACCAGTCGGTTTGCGCATAACTTAAGTTGCAGATGCGTGTATCTCTGCGTACCTCTTCCGTGTCCTGATTATACCACAAGGGGAACGTATCATTGTCTCCGTTACAGAATATGATCGGATTTCCTGTATCGGGAAGCGTCATTAGATAATTAGCCCCAAAGTCACGGCAGGTATACCGGTTGCTCCGGTCGTGATCGTCCCAAGTCTGGCTTGCCATTTGTATGGGAACGAGCAGGCAAAGCAGCATGAGTAAGCTGACCGGGAGGACTTTAAAGTGCTTCCGACGAAGCATGTCACAGCATCCGGCAGCTCCCATCCCGATCCAGATAGCGAAGGCATAGAACGAACCTGCATACGCATAATCCCGTTCGCGAGGTTGTCCGGGAGTCTGATTCAGATAGAGCACAATCGCCAATCCGGTCATAAAGAAAAGGAAAAACAAGACACTGAACTGTTGCTTGCCTTTCTTCCCACGTGCCCATTGCCAATAGATACCAAGTAGTCCTAATAATAACGGCAAGCCATAGAAAACATTGTGGCCTTTATTCTGCTGCAAAGATTCCGGTAAAAGCTTCTGATCCCCCAAGCGCAGGTTGTCAAGCCAGGAAATTCCGGTAATCCAGTTGCCGTGTTCCGGTTCACCGCTTCCTTGAATATCATTCTGCCGTCCGACAAAATTCCATAGGAAATAACGTACATACATGTAGTTGAGCTGGTATGTAATGAAATAAGTCAGGTTCTCTTTTTGTGTGGGTACATCATTCGTGCTTCCCGACCATCCTTTATAAGAAGCAGCGAGACGATCATTCCACATTCGCGGAAACAACATATTTTGAGTGTAGCCCACATTTTCTTTATAGCCGATGATTTTATACTTGCCTTCTTCTTTATCTTGTCGATATATGGCACTACCTTTTTCTGTTTTCACTTTGTAATAGTCTCCTTCGGGCACATACTCCGGTTCGGAAGCGTATGTTCTTCCGTAAAGTAAAGGGGCACTTTCATACTGTTCGCGATTCAGGTAGCTTTTGAGCGTGAAAATATGACCCGGTGCATTTTCATTAAGCGGTGTATTGGCATTGGCACGAATCAGTATGACCGCATAAGTGGTATATCCTATGGTGAGCATGAGCAGGCACCATAAACCGGTATGTACTATGCGTTTTCTGAATCGGTAGATGGCTCCTATCAACAAAGACAGGAATAAAGTCAGAAAAATGATTAATCCTGTTTGGAAAGGAAATCCCAATACATTGACGAAGAATAGCTCGAACCATCCTCCCATATCAGCCATTCCGGGTATATAAACAAAGAGAATCAATACAATAAGAAGACCGGACAGAGCAATCGTTCCGATCACTCCCTTAAGTGATACAGCTTGGTATTTCCGGTAATAGAACATCAATACAATAGCAGGAATACAGAGCAGATTGAGCAGGTGTACTCCGATGGAAAGTCCTATGATATAGGCTATCAGGATAATCCAGCGGTCGCCGGATATTGAATCTGCTTCGTCCTGCCAGCGAAGAATCATCCAAAAAACCAAAGCCGTGAGGAAGGAAGAGAAGGCATATACTTCACCCTCTACCGCACTGAACCAGAATGTATCACTGAAGGTATAAGCCAAAGCTCCTACAAACCCTGCTCCTAAAATGATAATTACGTCGGTTGTTGATAGCTTCCGTGTATCATCCGTAAGTATGCTTCGCACCAATCGGGTAATACTCCAAAAAAGAAATAAAATGCACCCTGCACTTAACAGTGCATTTAAAAAGTTGACCATGCGCGATACCTGCGAAGCATCGGATGCAAACTGGGTGAATAGATTCCCGACAAGCATATAGAAAGGTGCTCCCGGTGGATGACCTACTTGTAGCTTTTCGGCACATGAAATAAATTCGGGACAATCCCAAAAACTTGCGGTAGGTTCAATAGTCATTCCATACACAAAAGCTGCTATCAGAAAGACAATCCAACCTCCTAAATCGTTTCCTCTTTTAAATAATAAGTAACTCATTGTTCTGTCATTTTTTTGTTTGCAAAGTTACAGAACATGCATATATGATAAGTGTTTTTAGCCGGACAGATACGGACAAGATGCTTCCGTAATTTGTTGATATTCAGAATTAATAGAAGTCTAAATACAGACAAAAGCAGACAGCATATATATAGGGGAAATTTATTTATTCTGTAATTTCATTGTTTCTTCAATTTTAGCTTATTTCTGTACGGGTTTTCACTACAGAGGACACAGAGGGCACAGAGGTGAATTTTATTTATGACTTACGGTTTTGAGCATAATTGTGATGCGTAATCCCCTACTATAAAGTTGAAAAACGTAAAAACATCTGCCACCTGCAACGAAAAGCGTGTAATGTGCTAGCTGATAAATAGTTGGAGTGTGGCAGATACCTGCGGCAGATAGGTTGCAGATACTTTATCTGCAACGCAGTATAAACTTTACATAAGCTAATTCTCTAGGAGTGCAAAAGTTTATTTGAATACATAACTTCCTGTATCCAAGCGGGGAATTGTCGTTTCCTGCATTAGAAACTACAGTTTCCACGGTAGGAAACGAGAGTTCCCAAGGCAGGAAACTACAGTTTCTACGTAAGGATACTGTCGTTTCTCCATAGGGACACTATAAATTATCCATAGAGCCATCCCAATTATCCCATAGCTTTGCATAAAGGAATCAAGGCTTTTTCTTTGATTATATAACGTGTTGCAGATACTTTATCTGCAACCTATCTGCCACAGGTATCTGCAACGCTCCAACTATTTGTCAACTAGTATATTACACGCTTTTCGTTGCAGGTGGCAGATGTTTTATATTTTTTCAACTTTATAGTAGACAAAACTTTCATTCATTTCTGCACTGAAATAAATTTCTCCGTTAAAGTGGTGAAGCCCCCAATGACTTAACAATATCTTCCAATGATTCTTTCGAGTTTGCCAGCATCAGTTTCTCCGTTTTTATTCTGGAAATTCTTCGTGTCAGCGTTTCGGTAGTAAGTTTCATTAAATCAGCAAAATAAGCCGGTTGAACTCCTTCCCGTAGAAAAGCACATACCCTTAAATCTTCTTCTGTGAGTTTTGGACTTATCTCTTTCAATTTAGAAACAAGTCCATAGACATTCTCTTGAAGTCGTAGCAACTCTGTCCAGTCTTTCTCGGAGAAAGAAGGGATTTTAGAAGACAAAACATTCCGTTCCTTAAACTGCCGTACTTTTGAGACAACCGGAGAACTTTCATAGATATGTAGTTGAAGAGACTGATACTTCTCTTCGAGATGATTACATTGCAACATCAGCTTATCCGACTCGACATCTTTCTTCAGTATTTCCTCTTTGAAAAGATCCAGTTGGGAAAGTGCGTGCCGGTTTTTCTTCCAGAGTAGTCCAAGCAACAAAGACATCACACCAAACATACCTAAAGCAGAAGACAGAATGACCGAAGAATCACTTTTGTTATCATTTAACATCAACTGACTGGCGTATGCCTTTCTTTCCATTTCCAGTGCTTCATCAAAGTTACCGTATTTCTGATAATAAAGACTACATCGTTTGCATATTTTTGCCAGATGATCGTATTCCTCTGTTTCTTTGGCAAGTTTGATTGCCTCCTTAAAGTGGATTTCTGCATCCTCTTTCTGTTCCAAGTCACTTTCTACACAAGCGAGATAATAATATACTTTAGATTTTTGATATTCATCACCGTGTTTCTCATAATAAGATGCCGCCTGCCTAATCTGCTTATCAGAGGAATGAGGAATGTTTTTATCCTCGTTGAGCTGGGTACACAATAAATTATACTCTGCCAGTTGAGCCTCATTCATTTGGCTTGACTGAATAGTCTCAAGAATAATGGATGCTGTATCAGGGTCCTGCTCCATCAGTTGCGCAGCCTTGTCCAGCCCTTGCTTCACGCTTGTTCCTTCCGGATGGCAGGCAGCTAGTGAAAGGAGCATCATATACAATAAAATTCGAAGATTATTCATAACTCTATTTTTGTCTTTGCAAAGGATTGATTGGATTTGCAAATATAAAAAATAATCGGCATTTATGCTTCTATAAGTTACACAAAATATAGTGACGCTATTCTGTTCTTATAGTGACACTATCCTTGCTAAATGGCGTCACTATCCTGACAGGATAGCGTCACTATGTTTTTTTGACAAATATCAAGCCGTTGCGGGCTATTAATTAAGAAGATAAGCCGTATCTTTGTAGCAAACAAGAAAATTATATATCATGATTAAAAACATTGTATTTGATTTTGGAGGAGTGATTGTAGATATTGATCGTGACAAAGCGGTTCAGGCATTTATCAAACTGGGACTGGCAGATGCTGATACCCGGCTGGATAAATATCACCAGACCGGCATCTTTCAAGAACTGGAAGAAGGAAAGCTAAGCGCAGATGAGTTTCGGAAACAACTGGGGGATTTATGTGGCCGTCCATTGACGATGGAGGAAACCAAACAGGCATGGCTGGGCTTTTTCAACGAAGTAAATCTAAATAAGCTCGATTATATATTGGAATTGAGAAAGTCTTATCATGTGTATATTTTAAGTAATACCAATCCTTTTGTTATGTCGTGGGCATGCAGCCCCGATTTCTCATCGAAGAAAAAGCCGTTGAATGATTATTGTGACAAACTATATTTGTCTTATCAGGTCGGTCACACGAAACCTGCACCGGAAATTTTCGAATTTATGGTGAATGATTGTAATATCATTCCTTCCGAAACATTATTTGTAGATGACGGCGCTTCAAATATCCATATAGGCAAGGAACTCGGATTTGAAACGTTCCAACCGAAGAATGGTGCGGATTGGCGGGAAGAAATGACTGCTATCTTGGAGAAATGATAATTGAGCAGTTAGTACCATACCGCAAATAAAAAATATGCAACCACAAGTCATACTTATCACCGGAGCATCTTCCGGATTCGGCAAGATTACCGCTCAAATGTTATCGGAACGTGGGCACATCGTTTATGGAACAAGCCGGAAACCTTCCGAAGACATGAATCAAGTAAAGATGCTTGTTGTCGATGTTACCAATTCCTTTTCCGTTTGTCAGGCCGTAGAGCGGATTCTATTGGAACAAGGACGAATTGACGTATTGATTAATAATGCCGGAATAGGTATCGGCGGCGCATTGGAACTTGCCACTGAAGAAGAAGTGAATATACAAATGAATACAAACTTCTTCGGTGTAGTGAATATGTGTAAAGCTGTTTTGCCATCTATGCGAAAGGTGCGAAAAGGTAAGATTATCAATATCAGCTCTATCGGTGGTGTAATGGGAATCCCCTATCAGGGATTTTATTCTGCTTCGAAATTTGCAGTGGAGGGATATAGCGAAGCATTGGCTTTAGAGGTTCATCCGTTCCATATAAAGGTTTGTGTAGTAGAACCGGGAGATTTCAACACAGGATTTACTGATAACCGGAATATCTCCGAACAGACAAGACTGGATGCCGATTACGGAGAAAGTTTTCTGAAATCATTAGAGATTATAGAAAAAGAAGAACGTAATGGATGCCATCCGCAGAAGTTGGGTGCTGCCATCTGTAAGATAGTGGAACGTACCAATCCTCCTTTTCGGACGAAAGTAGGTCCATGGATACAGGTATTGTTTGCGAAGAGCAAAAAATGGTTGCCTGATGCAGTGATGCAGTATGCCTTACGGATATTCTACGCAATTAAGTAAACGATACGATATATAAAAGAAACTGTTCCCAAAGTTTCTAAAAGAAAAATCGTCCTTACTACAACCTATCGTAGTAAGGACGATTTTATAAGATCAAGGCTTTTTTGAACGGCCTCTTTTTTTGATTTGAATATCTTCTATGTTTCCGGATTAACCTTTCGGAACCAATTCCAAAAACATGGTAGTAGTCAGCAACACGGCCAGTCCGACGCAAACGCTTATCAACAGCCAATTGATATATTTTGCTTTCGGCTTGGTGTCGGCATGCAGATTATTCAGGAAATACTCCCTAAAGAAAAGATACAGGCCGGGGATCGTAGCACTTGCCAATAAGAAATCTTCCGGAATCTGAAAGAAATAAGTTTTGGATAATCCGATCAGCGACCAGTGGCAAAGGAACAATACCAAAAACATATTGACCTTTTGCGCAAACAGCAATAACAATCCGATGGTAAACACAACTACCGAACAAGGCATGACCGGAGAAGTCATTTCCGGGAATGAAAGTCCGCGTGCCAATGAAACCAAAGGATATATAAAAGGCATTGCCAACAGGACATAAGACAGTAGATCATATTTGTGGGTACGTTCGAAGGTAGTATATCCCGTAATCGCATCCCATATCCAAATGATAGCCATCACCCCCCAAAACATAGCCATTACTCCATTATAACTACGCTCTTCACAGTAGATATAATAGTAGACCAGAGAAATCCACGTATACAGACCTATCATATAGAACTTCATCGCCATTTTCACCCACGGACGTGGTCTGCCGATAAGCAATCCGGTCAATGCAATACCAATCAGAATGATAACTATCTGTAACAGCCAAGTAGCTGAATTATAATATGCAATTGTTCTCCAAAAAATCTCCATAAACGTTCGTTTTAGTGTCTTGTTAATGAAAAGGCTCTATGTGGGAACAGGAACATCGGGAACGTAGCTCCTACCGCCAACATGAAAATCACTGTGCTTGCTATCAGAGTATTAGAGAAGAACATCGACATAAACTTGTCCAGCTTATCCGGATCATTCACATTTTGCAGACACATGATAAGTGAAAATACCATGTTGTATGCAAACTTTCCCGGAATCATGGGAAGCAACGCCGGAATGTACAATACCGTCATCGGGCAATATACTTTTTTCCCTAACCACAAACTACCGAAGCCGATGACTAATCCGGCAAACAACGAACCTGTGGCAATATCCACGCCTAAATAGGTCATCAAACAAAAACGACAAGCGTGTCCCAGTGCTGCCAGTATGGCAATCATCTTGAATGCACGCAAAGGAGGATCGGAAATTGCACCAAATCCTATACCTGCTACTGCTGCAAAAAATCCATCCGTAAGAATGTCAAGTGCTATCATATCAAATTAAACTGTTTTTTACCATTAATAATGTGAAGGAAAGTCCGATAGCGATGCTGACAATCAGCAAAGAAGCCTCTGTCAGACGGGCAAATCCTGTTAATACATATCCCTCTACTACATCAATCACGCCATTAATCAAAGGCACCCCAGGCACAAGATAAAGCACGCTGGTTGCCATGGCAATCTCCGAAGTTGTGTCGAAAATCAGCGCGGTGGAAGCACACAGGGAAGCAACAAAAGCCGAGACTATAAATACAACATAATGATTGATCTTTTTCGCCTGCATTTGTTGTTTCAGGTAGAATCCTGTAATGGTAGCCGAGAACACAATTCCCATCGAAATTAAATCACCGCCGAACAATTTACAGAAAGACGCATTGGCAAATCCTACCAGTAGTAAAACGAAAAGTGGATGAATCCGCGGAGCAGAAATAATCTTCTTGTATTTGTCTTTCAGCTCTTCCAATGACAAATGATTGTCTACTGCTTCCCAACTCAATGCGCTTAACTCTGAATTATGTTCAAAACTGATCGGGTGCGCAGGAATGTCTATGACCTCGTTACAAGCCTCGTTTGTTTCTTTGTCTATAATGGTCAGAATGATATTTTTATGAAATACGCTTAACTTGACATCTAGTCCGAAAGCCTCTCCGATACGCTTTGTGTTGCGTACCACCCGCGAGGTGTGTACTCCGGCTCCCATTAAATGGGCTGAATATTCTGCTATAAATTTACCTACTGATAATAAAGATTCGCCTGTCTTCATGAATTATGATATTTTTAAATCGGGCGCAAAAGTACAAAAAAAATAGATACCTTTGCCGCGATTAAAAATAAAAAATGCATGAATAACCAATTTACGCATCCAAAAGAGAGAATACGTTTTGCCATATTGACTTTTTTCTTTGCCCAAGGACTTTGTATGGCAAGTTGGGCCAGCCGAATCCCTGATTTCAAAGACGTTTTTGCTGCAAATTATGCTTTCTACTGGGGACTGATTTTATTTATGATCCCTGTCGGAAAATTTGTCGCGATCCCCTTGGCTGGCTATCTTGTTTCGAAGTTAGGAAGCCGGAGCATGGTACAGGTCAGTATCCTGGGATACGCTTCATCCCTGCTTTGTGTCGGACTGGCTCATGAGGTCTATCTTTTAGGCTTTCTGCTCTTTTGCTTCGGGGTGTTCTGGAATTTATGTGATATATCATTCAATACACAAGGCATTGAAGTGGAACGTTTGTATGGTAAAACCATTATGGCCACTTTTCATGGAGGATGGAGTCTGGGGGCATGTGCAGGAGCACTTATCGGCTTCGTAATGATTTTGGCAGGAGTCTCCCCCATCTGGCATTATACACTGATATTTATCATCATCCTTATAATTGTACTTTCCGGGCGGAAATATTTGCAGGAGAGCGCACCGCAGGAAACGGAAGTTTCTGATACAAAGACGCAGGAAAGAAATACAGCCAAAGCTCCCAATGGTTTTCGCCTGTTATTTCAAAAACCGGAAATGTTGCTTTTGCAGTTAGGACTTGTCGGACTGTTCGCACTGATTGTAGAAAGTGCGATGTTCGACTGGAGTGCCGTTTATTTCGAATCAGTGGTTCATGTATCTAAATCATTGCAAATCGGTTTTCTTGTATTTATGATTATGATGGCAACGGGCCGCTTCCTGACTAACTACGCTTATCAGCTTTGGGGAAAGAAGAAAGTCCTGCAACTGGCGGGCAGCTTTATCTGTATCGGCTTTTTTGTTTCTGCCCTGTTAGGAGGAGTTTTCGAATCTATGGCTATGAAAGTAATCATTAATTCTTTAGGTTTCATGCTGGTCGGCTTGGGTATTTCCTGCATTGTGCCTACTTTGTACAGCTTCGTGGGAGCCAAATCAAAAACACCGGTCAGTATTGCACTTACCATTCTGTCAAGCATCAGTTTTATAGGTTCGTTGATTGCTCCCCTGCTTATCGGTGCCATCTCGCAGGCGTTCGATATCCGTATCGCTTATATGCTTATCGGCATATTGGGCGGATGTATCGTATTAATAGTCAGTTTCAGTAGTGCTTTCAATATTCAGGAATCTGGCGATAAACCTGAATAGGACAAATAAAAAACGCAGTCTTTCACAGTGTTTAAAACTAAACCTCCTGTGAAAGACTGCGTCAATCTTTTAATGCCTTAACTAACCTAACTACTTTATCTTAACTATACTAACCTATCTACAAAATACCCGAAAAATCTTTTATACTACTAATAATCCTATCTTTCAATTCGTTGTTTTCAACTATTGAGAAGCCACAGTCTACATTTGCCGGAGCCAATAATACAGCTTTAGCTTCTTCTGCATCTGCCATCTCTTCCGGGTGCTCTCTGAAATAAGTTTCCCATTGGGAAGCTGATTGCGGAGTTACACCCAGCACATAGTTGATAAAATCATCATCCGTCAAAAAATCCATTACCTTTGAGCACATATCGCATCCTTTTTAAGCGTTTACATAAGTAGGACGGCGTTATCCTGTCTATGTACTCAACCCATTTACCTTTTTACTAAAATTAACTCGCCAGACTACGCAATTTTGTCAATCCGCGATGCATCAAGTTGCGTACAGACTGATAATTCATATTCATAATCTCGCAAATATCCTCGTATTTCTTTTCTTCTATATAATATAATGTAAGCGCTTCACGTTGGCGGGGAGATAATTGGTCGAGCAGACGTCTAACCAATGAAAATTCATTCTTGCGTTGCTCTTCTTCCATATAATCATCTTCTACATCTGTAGGAGTGGATATGCTAACTTCTTCTACTGCTGTATCAGACATATACATACGTCTGCGAAGTTCATCACACAACTTATTCTTTAAGGAGATGAATAAATAAGATCTCAAATTATCGATTGTTCCTAATTCATCTTTCTTTGTATAGAGTTTCACGAAGATGTCATGAATACAATCTTTCAGTAACTCTTTATCAATGGTCAACTTCAATCCATAATTAAAAAGGACGTTGATGTGCAAGTTATACAGCTGTGAAAAAGCTGCCATGTTTCCCGCTTGAAAAGAAGCGAGCAAAGTGTCGGTTGAATGATTAGTCTGTTCCATCATAGCATTAATTCGATTGATTTGATGTTGCAAAACTAAGCAGTATCGACCGCAACGTTAGGTAAAATCTGGTTTGTGGATTGAAAAAACAAGTATCATGTTTTATAACACTCTTTTACTAGAAATTACCTATAAAAAGCAAAAATCCCGCTGAATAGTCTTCAACGGGATTTTCTGTTTTATAGCTTGTGAAACCAATAAATACCTTCTTTCTTGTCTGGCACCTTTAGCTTGTATAATCCGTTTATTCTCAACGATTTATTTATTGTTTCAATCTTTCCGGAAGCAAGGTGAATGTACTTTAATGCATACTTTCCGGACGATAATTGAACAGGAATTTCTGTTCCGGACTTGGAATAAATGATACTTCCAATATCAGATTTTACCATTTTCTTGTACTCATCCGTATTTGTTTCTTCCACATCCATTGCTGCTGCATCCTTCAGGAACGCTTTATCTGTGCACGGAATTACAGGACATGAACCTCCTGCCATAAATACAGCCCATCCCATAGCCGGATAATTCTGTGCGTAGAATGTCACTGCCTTTTGAGGAAATTTCTGACGATACTCATTGACAGCTTTATATGCTTCTGTGAAAGTTACCTTTCCCACTTTCATCTTCCGCATGTGCTGACGTGGCGCCATATTCTTTCCACCTTCCGGCGCAAAGATTCCGTCCGTCTTATAATGCCAGTATCGAATATCAATAATATCTACTACGGCAGCGCGTTTAGGATCTGCAAGGATTGCATCTTGTACATCTTTCGTTGTACTTAATGCTACTTTTGCTTTCTTTCCGGTTTCAGTTTCCCATTCAGCTATCACGTCCAACCAAAATTGTACGAAGTGCAACGGGCCTGTAAATTCGGCACTTGTCAACTGAATAACATTCGAATTGTCCGCGAAGTTATTCAGGCATTGGCGGATATATTGTCTGTGCAGTTCACGACGGACAGGATGAGTAATGTCATAGAACATATCCGCCACAAAGATTCGTTTGTCTCCGGCAAATGGAGCAGGTTCAGGAAATCCGGTCTGATTGATGTTATTGCTGCTTCTCCATGGAGAATCTACCCAATGCGCACCGGCTTCCAATATATTGTGTTGGAAATAGTTTTCATGGAACAACAGCAGTCCGTCCTTATTTCCTTTTTCTGCAAATTCTTTTAAGCGGCTCCAGTACCATGCATTAGGGCGTTTCAAATCATATTTGCTCAATCCTTCCCATGCTGTTCCCTGACCGCTACGACCGAATGGCTGTTCATAGAAAGGTCCCCATACATCACCATCCCGACGGCGAACCCGTTCGTGGTCATCCCGGCGACGATCGTACCAAAGACCATAATTCTGATCGAAAACAAGAATGTTTTTCTGTTTCATAAAGTCGACTACAGAATCAATGCGGTCGGTTAATCCCAATCCCTCACGTCCCGGCACAAAGCGGGTGATGGCCGGACTTGCCTTTTTCAGATAATTGGTTTTGAGCTTTCCGTTCCACCAAGGGGTGGTATGACTGCCTCCCACCAATAGAGCACCGTCCATCTGAATACGTCCATTGGTTACAGTTACTTCCGGTTGGGTTAATAATTTAGCAGCAGTAGAAGAAGAATTTGCAAGCGCAGCGCTCTTTTTCTCTTTAATATCATCGATTGATTTTACTCCGGCTGATGCCACCGAAGGAGCAAACTTGTTATCGCCGATCCAATGTTCCAACGTCAACCGTGGTTTATATGCTTCTTTAGCGAGTTCCATAGCTACTTCCACTGTGGGACTACTGGTTGCACTTGTATTTCTGGGCAGAATACGTGCACGTTCTGCACATTCTTTGTTCAACCGTTCTCCCAATTGAGCATAAAAAATACTGCGAGGTTGTACATGATTGTTGGATTGTGCCCATTCACCGTCACCGGAGAATTGTGCCCAACAACCGTATGCACGGTTCATCGCATCTTTTGCCGGGGCATAACATTCGATTTCCGCTGCGGTACATTGCCAAAACAAGCTGTTTGCCGTATTCCAACCGGCTCCGTTTTTATCTTGTCCCAAATTCTTGAAAGTCAGGTTATGACCGTCGATATTTACTACGTCAAACAGCAGTCCGCACGCCCAGGCATCAATAGAACCGCTGAATCCCAAAGATTCATACGAATCACATTGTACAAAAGCATTGGGACCGGCTGCACAATATCCGGCAGCAAAGTCATGAATACCCTGTTCCGAATAGCAGCGTTGAAATAAAGTTTGTTGTCCCAGCGTATGGAAAGTGCAACGACGCATCCCTCCGATTTCTGAAACGGGTTCTTTCGAGATACAGTCTTCAACGGTAATTTTGGAACCTGTACGCTGAACAATTACAGCACTTCCTGCAAAATGCTTGAAATTAACCAGTCTCACCCAACAGTTTTCCGCATCTTCAATGGAAATACCTGTCCAGCAATGATCCTCGTCTTTAGAATAACGCTTGTCGTAATCAGAAATCAGTGTCATATTTTCTACGCCACAATCATGAATACGTCCGTTCCATTGATAAGTCAACAGGGAAGAAGTTCCATAGTTAGCATCCAAAGCTACGGTCAGCGGAGCATCCAGTGTTACCTGGTTGCCGTTTACTTCACTGACTGTTCTGTCCCAAGTCAGATCCATGTCACCTTCTTTCCATCCCAAAGCGCTGATACCTCCTCCAAAGATATCACAACCCAAAGAGGCAATCCATTCTTTGCCGGAAGGACGGGTAACCATGACACGATCTCCTTTTTTCAGAGAAACACCCGAAGCGACTTCCAATGTTCTCGCGTTTACCGGAACATAGTGGGAAAGCACCTTCAATGTGTCTTGCACATTCAGGTCGTCCACTCCTTCCATGTAGATAAGCGCACCTCTGTCTACACCCTTTTTCAGCAGTATTGTTTTTTCTTTATCCGTACCCCGCAATACAATTCCGGATGCGGAGATACGAATACTGCCGGACAGGGAAAATTCTCCCTGATCGAGTAATACGGCTCCCCGAAAACCGGAAGCGTCAGGAGTCAGCGAAGCTACATAATCAATGGCACGTTGAATACGCGCAGTATTATCTCCGGCTTTCCAGGGTACAAACACCACATTGCGGACAGAAGGAATATCCTGTTCGGAGGATTTATATCCGCATGTAGAGAAATCGAGAATCCGGTTTCCCCGATCATCATTCAGGTAAGTGATCTGGTCATTCTTAACCTGTAAAGCAAAGGTTTGCGCATAACTTTGCACAAACCCAATGCTCAATAATCCTAAAAGGATCGTTCTTACTTGTATATTCATTACAATAAACTTTAATCTCTTTTCATCCGGTTACAACAGACTTTTCCGTTTAGACAATGTATCGTAATTGTTCTTCAAGTCTGTCCAGTCTACCTTCTTCTTGGTGTCTATGCCATTGATGTATTTTTCAATATTAGTATATCCGTCACCGTTGCAGTCCATGTTTGCGTCAGCCGGGTCGTTCGGATTCAATCCGTTGGCCGTTTCCCAGGCATCCGGCATACCGTCGCCGTCCGAGTCTACTACCGCTTCACCTTTATATTCGGGCAGTCCGCCTACCTGACGAATATCTGTGATGATACCTTGCTTGTAAGAATCAGCCGGTAACCGTCTCTTCACGTAAGGAGAGACAAACTCCGGTGCATCTTTCGCATAAATGGCCTTTCCTGTTTGTACGGTCTTAATGACACGTGCATCTACTGCGTCGCGTTTCGGAAAATTAGCTCCTACATTATCTAATACAAAGGTATAAGCTTTTTTGGTATCCATTACAGTTACCGGTGGCATTTTGAAAGCCTCGTCCGATTTAATTAGCGGCAGAAACTTTGCGGCGTCCACCTCTTCTTTAAGTTGTACGCCTCCGTCCCAGTTATCTTTTGTAACTTTGGCATTGCCATGGATAATATTTCCATTTACGTATGCTTTTCCGAATGAAAGCGGTCTATTTTTGTCACGTCCTGCTTCCGGTTTGAGAATACGATAAGAAATCGGTTTACCTATCGGAGTGATCGGACCGGGTTTGAAGTAGTTGTTTATCATATTGTAGAAACTGTTGTGATCGCCTCCGTCTACGGAACGGTTCCACCAGTTGAAAACAACATTATTGACGAAGTTAAAATCGCCGTCCATACCTACCGAACTATTCCGGCTGATGTTGGAAGCAAAGAGATTACGGCAGAACATACTGTTATGCCCACCGATGGTTGCACCGAAAGCATGATTGTAGGTATCCAATGCTTCAGAGAAAATAGAATTTTGAATGGTAATGTTTACTGTCGGTAGTTTCAGTCCGTGTCCGTCTGCCCCTCTGTTGTATACATGACGGTAGATAGACATATTTTCATCCAACCCCCAACTGGCGGAGCAATGGTCTACCATGATATTCCCCACTGCATTCCCTCCTACTGCATCATCACGGAAAGCTACGTCCTGCGCACCGCGACGGAAGCGCATGTGGCGAATCACAACATCGTGTGTATCGATCAGGAAAGATTGTCCGGTGACGCAGATACCATCTCCGGGAGCTGTTTGTCCGGCAATCGTTACATAAGGGGCACGTACGCTAATCGGGCTTTTCAAACGAATCACTCCCGCTACATTGAATACAATAATACGTGCACCTCCCGTTTCGCAGGCTTCGCGTAATGTTCCGGGGCCGGAATCTTCCAGCGAAGTGACTACGATCACTTTACCTCCACGACCACCGGGAGTATACATACCTCCGCCTTCCGCGCCGGGGAAAGCCGGGATATTACTTTTTATCAAATCTTCGGGTTTGGAGGCCCAAGGCTTATAGGGACGACCTTTCTTTGCTTCTTCTAACACTGTCGGCAAAGCTTTTTCCCATGCCGCATCCGATTTCCGTTCAAACTCCGCTTCTTGTTTTGCTCCTCTTGCTTTTACCGAGTCCGGAATTACAGGATACTGGGCTGCCACAGGTAGTACACAGGCAACCAGCATCCACGCTGATAATACTTTCTTAATGTTGTTCATTCTTTCGAATCTTAATTAGGTTTCTAAAAGGACGATTAAGAAAGCATTTTGTAATCGGTTATCTCTCTCCTTTCCGCCATTCATTCATATATTCGCGAGGGGACTGATTATATTTTTTCCGGAAACACTTGCTATAATATCCCGAATCCTTGAATCCGACAGCAAAAGCAATTTCGGAAACACTTAAATCCGTATTTTTAATCAGTTCGATAGATTTATTCAAACGAATCTCTTTTACCAGGTCAACGGGTGCCAGGCCGGTAAGACTCTTCAGTTTCTTGAAGAATGCCGAACGGCTCAATCCGATACCGGATGCTATGGTGTCAATGTTAAAGTCACTATCGTCCATATTTTCTTCAATGACCTGATGTATCTTTTCGAGGAACTGTACGTCTTTCTTTACCAAAAATTGTTCGTAGCTGTCTTCTTCGGTCGTTGTCTGGTTTTCCATTTGCTGACGGATTCGTTCACGGAACAGTTTCCGTTCGGCAAGCAACTGGTCAATACGTGCCAACAGATATTCCTTACTGAAAGGTTTGGTAATGTAGGCGTTCGCCCCTAAAGTGATCGCTTTGGTCTTGGCGCCTTCATCATTCTTCGCAGTCAGGATAATGACAGGGATATGACTGATTTGGAAATCTTTGCGGATGGATTGCAACATTTCAAGCCCATCCATTTCGGGCATCATCTGATCGGTCACCACAATATCCGGATGATACAGATGTACTTTCTTCAAACCTTCCACTCCGTTATTGGCAATATGGATATTGAACTTGTCTTCCAGCTGAAGCTTTATCAACTGGCAAAGGTCTTTGTTATCTTCCACCAACAGAAGGGTCGGTAATGAAGCGTCGATTTCCGGTTCTTCTTCCGTACCGTCTTCGGATATGGCATTTGCAACAGGATCTTGTTCTACCGAAACAGGGGCTGTCTCTGTATCTCCCACATAGAAGTCTACTTCCGACGGGCGGTAATGTTCCTTATCCATCAGAAGTTCCACAATAAACACCGCCCCTTGTCCTTCGGGACTTTCAGCACGAATCTGTCCGTGATGCAGATTGACGATCTCTTTTGAAAGTGCCAATCCGATACCCGTGCCCTGATAATAGGAGTTTTTTGCGTTCTCTCCTTGCGAGAAGCGTTCGAAAATCTCGGTCAGTTTATTTTGTGGAATACCTACTCCGTTATCTTCCACCCGTACATAACAACGTTTACCGTCGTCTGTCAATCCGGTAGTTATATAAATACTTCCTCCGGAATGAGTGAATTTGAATGCGTTGGATATGATGTTGCGGATAACAATGCTCATTTTTTCCTTGTCCGCCCATACCATAATCGGTTCATCCGGCAACTGGAAAGTAAAACTGATTTCGTTTTCTTCGGAAAGTACCCGGAATTCTTTCTGGAAAGAAGCTATCATCTCATTAAAATCAATTAATGACACATGCAAACGCATCTTGCCGTTCTGAATCTTCCGGAAATCAAGGATCTGATTCACTAATTGCAGCATTTGATTGGTATTCTTCTCCATCAGATCCACATATTGCAATCCTTTCGGAGAGAGTTTTTCGCGTTCTCTTAGTTCCTGTATCGGACCTTTTATCAATGTCAAAGGAGTGCGCAATTCATGGGAGATATTGGTAAAGAACTTGATTTTCATCTCCGATACTTTCTGCTCGATATAAATATCATTCTTCATTTTGAGCATGAAGAAAGCCAGGCGCAGGCTGAAATAGAGAGCTGCCAAACCTAGAATTACATAAATAAGGGTTGCCCACCAGCTCAACCACCACGGTGGAAGGATAGTAATAGCCAGTGTACAGTTGGAAACCAGCTCCGGATTGGCTTCATCTACGGTTTCTACACGGAATGTATAGTCTCCGGGAGGTACGTTGGTATAAGAAGCGATACGGTTCTTTCCGTTATAATGCCATTCTTTTTCATATCCTTCGAGTATATATCGGTAAGATACCCGGTTCTGATTATAGAAATTCAATGCGGCAAATTCAATCGTGAACATGGATTGATTGTAGTTCAGTTCGATTGCTTTGGCGTATGTGATGGATTCTTTCAGGATCGGACATTCGCGGAAACTACGCAGATCGCGGTTGGAAACTTTAAAGTCAACAATACGTGTATCGTAGTTCGTATGCAATGTTTCCAGTTTGTCGGGAGAGAATGTCAGGATTCCCTGCCGGGTACCAATCCACAAATCTCCATTCAAGGTACGGAGGGCACTCCCCTCTTCCAATTCCACATTCAGGAAACCGTCGTATTTGTCGTAGTTACGAAACTGTTCGGTAGCTTTATTGAAGCAAGACAAGCCAATTTCCGTTGTAAACCACAAGTTACCGTTTTTATCTTCTACGATGGACTTGACTACATCGTTATTCATTCCTTCACGTATGCCGTATGATTTGAAAATCGGCTCACGCTTTTCTTTATCATAGCGGACTAATCTATTCAAACCGCCTCCGAATACACTTACCCAGATTTGCGAATCAGTATCTTTGTAGAGTACATAAATATCATTATCCGCTACGTTTGAATTTTCGCTGACCTGGCGGTACGTTTCAAACTGGATCTGTTCGGGGACAGTGAAATGTCCGTCGAAAGACATCAGGCCATCCATTGTTCCTACCCAAATACGTCCGTCTTCATCTTCCGTCATGGTACGCACCTCCATATAAAGACCGTATGCAGGATATTGTTTCAAGCCATTGTATTTATGGATAAAGGTAATTGCTCCGTTCTCTTCGGAAATTAGATTCAGACCTCCTCCCAGTAATCCTACCCAAATGCGTCCCTGGCTGTCCTGATAGGTAAAGTACACATCGTTGTTACTGATAGAATTCGGATTCTTGGGGTCATTGATATAACGGGTAAAACGCAACCCGTGCGGTGAATTCATGTCCGGTTCGGCTTTAACAAGCCCGTTTCCCTTGGTGGAAAACCAAAGATTACCGTCTTTGTCTTCCATAATATGATATACGGCTCCCAACAGATAGTTCTTATCCGAGAAGATTTGTTTCACTTGTCCGTTACGATCCAGGCGATACAAGGCTTGCCAGCGGGTTCCTACCCAAATATCCCCATTTTGCGCCTGGAAGAGAGCACGTATTCCCTGATTCCAGGAAGTCGATCTTTCGGGCACTACCGGAGATGGAGAAACTTCTGTCAGCAGTTGGAATTGCTTCTTGGGGAAATTAAGCCTATATACTCCGCTGCTCGTAGATGCCAGCCAAAGGATACCATCTTTATCCAGCAGAAGATGGAAGAAAAGCTGATTGGGAAGATCGTCGGAGAAAGGCTTCAATTGGTTGATACGGGTCATTTCCAGTTTCTCCCTATCGAATAGAAGAATTTCCCCTCCCGGAGTCATAAAGAACATGCCCTGTTCGCCGGCATCCTGCATTTCAAAATTGCCGATTGCGTTCTGATTGGGGAATGTAAAGCGGTGGTGGCTCCTGTTCAGGGGATCATAATAAGTCAATGCCTGGTTGCCTTCCTGAAACCATACCTTATCGTATTTATCATAGAATATAATTCCATTGTCTTTTTCGGGGATGGTAAAGGGGAGTTTGGTCAACTGCTTGTAGCCGATATTGTACTCGTATGCTCCTTCGTTGGTGGTAATGTACATCAAACCGGATTCCGTTACCAGCAAATTAGAAACCGGCTGTTTGATTTCCGGTATCTCGTAACGGTTGACAACTCCGTTTTGCGGATCAATGCTATAAATGTGGCCTTTCTTGTCTCCCAACCATAAGAATTTGGAGTTATAGGAGGCACAAGTAAACTGATCGGGGTTAGCAGATACCTTTTTCTGTATAAAGTCGGCAGGTTTGTCTTTCAGCGCTTCCCCTTTCCGTAGGGACAGAATCTGATAATCCATACCGATCCAATTGATAAACTCGGCTGTTTCGCAGAATATGTTGTGTTTCAGACGCATGTCGTACACGTTTACGTTAGGACGCGAATCATGCAATTGTTTCATCGTTATTTTACCTTCCTTGTCGGTGTACGCACGCAAAAGGCTTTTATCTTTTGTCAGCAACAATACGTCGCCGTCTTCGGTCGTCTGAATCTTGATAATCTGAATGTTCTCGGAATATTCTTTCACATCATCGTAGACGGCATGAAAGCTCTCATGCCGTTTATCGAACAGATAGAGTTTACGGTCGATAGTCTTAATCCACAGAAAACCATTCTTATCTTCTACGATGCGCTGAATTTTACGCGGCGGAATGTCTGTGGAATAAAAGCCGTCATGATTATCGTAGGAACGGAATTTACTTCCGTCAAAGCTGCATAGTCCATACCAGGTACCGAACCAGATAAATCCGTCTTGTCCTTTTAATGTACAGTTTACGATATTATTAGGCAAACCACGTTCAGCCGTGTAGTGTTCTACAATCATATTTGGATAGGCAAAAGCATACATGCCTATCATGGATAGGATTAGTATTAGAATATTCCGTTTTCTCATTGATGGCTATAATTGGAATTAAACGTACTCAAAGATAGTCTTTTTTTGAATAGTGCAATCGCTTTTATCGTACTATTTTTCAGTTCCAAATTCAGTCTGTTGACGTTCTACTTCATCCAACACCCGTTGGCGTTCTTCCTCTGTCAGTTGTACTTTTCCTTCAGATGATCCCTTGACCGGGGGTGCATTAAGAGTGGACGGTGTTGTCCTTTGTATTTCATAAGCCTGTTCCTCATAGCAGAAAGGAAGTTCTGCAGGAACACTTTCCAGTTCAATTTCAGTAGCTGTCGGAGCTTGAGTGCCCTCAAACTGTACGCGGGCTTTCACCTTTATTTTTCCGGCTTTCCGGGTAGAACGAATCAACACCGGAGCAGAGCCGAACTCCACCGCACGGGGATTAGCGCCAATAGTAGCATCTCCGATGATTTCTCCTTCACCTTCTACCGTGAAAACGATATTCTCTTTTGCCAGACGGCGCACATTTCCACTATCATCGGTTACTTCAGCAACTACGACGATAAAGTCAGAGCCGTCAGCTACCAGGTTCACTTTTGGGGTATCTATGTAAAGGCGTAGTTTGGTGGAACGTCGGGAAGGCATTTTCTTTTGAGTGCATACTACTTTTCCGTCGATGATTCCTTCGGCAACCATGTTTACTTTTTGCCAGTTCTTTTGAGTATAGCTATATCCGCGTGCTTCCCAAAAGTCCCAGACATTCTCGAATATAACGGGAGTATTCGGCATGTGCCCTTTGGCATGAACTACCGGTTTCGTCCAGGTTTTCGTTCCATCATAAATAGAAAGACGGACTGAATCACAGTTTGTAAATACAACTACGTCCTTATCGGAGAATTGTGACATTTCATGAGCAATGAATATCATCGGGCCACATTCTGCCAATGGGTGTTGGAGACTGGCCGGCGACTGGCTGCGAAATACTTCATACGCATATTTTTTCTGACGGAAAGCATCATAAATGCCGCCCCAATAAGGGTCCGGATGATAGCCACGCTGATGGTCGAACGGATGCCATTGGGCACCACCGATAAACAAACCGGTTGTGCGGTACATCTCGTCATAGCTCTTTGCTAAAGACATAGCCTGTACCAGTAACGGACGTTCTCCCCAACTGCGGCTGGCACGGTTATTATTGTTGTGAGCATACCAGTCGTCTACATTCTCCCCGAATTCACGGGTAAAGATACATTGCTCCGGCTTGTCTTCTTTTTCATCATCACCCGGCCAGCCATAAACAACGTCATAATGCTCTTTCACTCCGGCAGAATGGACATCGGCAGCAGCTACCGGACGTCCCGGATAGGGATATTCTTCTTTGGTAATCTCAAGAGCTTTCAAGGCAAAATCGAGCGGATAGCGGGTTTCATTCAAGATGGGTTCCCACATCAATACGGAAGGGTGATTACGGTCACGACGAATCATTTCGCGGGTATTCTGATGAACCAACTCCCCGAATTTCGGGTCTTTGTTCCAGTACTGCCATCCCGGAGTAGCGACAATCACAAACAGGCCGAGCTCGTCACAGGCATCCATAAAGGCAGGGTCTTGGGGATAGTGGGCTACACGAATAATGGTGCATCCGGCATCACGCAGACGTTTGGCGTCACGCCATTGCTGTGAGTTCGGCAAAGCATTGCCTACGTATGCAAAATCCTGATGGCGATTGGCTCCTACCAGTTGTCCGAAAGGTTTGCCATTCAGCCAGAATCCGTCTTTACCACGGAATTCTGCCAGACGAATACCGACACGGGTAATGCCTCCGTCAATGGATTTATTTCCTTTTTTAATGCGTGATTGTACTCTATATAAATAAGGAGTGTCCGGAGACCAAAGAGTAGGATTCTTTACTTCCATCTGTTGACGGATGGATTTCTTCTCTCCCGGCTTTAAAGAAAGTTTTCCTGAACTGCGTTTGATTACTTTTCCATCCGCGTCTGTCAAAGTCGTTTCTACAGTGACTGACTCGAAACGGGCGTCGTCATTCTGAACTTCGGTGTTTACATATACCTGCGCACTCTTTTCACTGATCTTATCAAAATGAACGAATACACCTCCACCGCCAACGGTTTGTGAATCGATAGCGTCAGTAATAGCTACCGGAGATTTGGCAATCATCCATACATCACGATAAATGCCACCATGATAAGCAAAGTCTAATGTGTATTGACGTTTTCCAGGAGGATAGGATTTGTCATCACTGTTGTCCGTGAAAACAGCGAGCAGACAGGAGTCTCCAGCCTGTACACCATTGGCAGTCAAGTCTAAAGTAAAAGGTAGATAACCTCCCAGATGTTCCTGGATGCGTTTACCATTCAGATAAAGGATCTGTTTGCCCATAGCTGCTTCAAAATGAAGCACTACCCGTTGCCCTTTTGTTTCAGCGGGGAGGACAAAGTGCTTACGATACCAGGCCGGTCCCTGATAATTGCGGCATCCGCTTCCTTCGGCCGGCATCAACTCTACAGTATGAGGGGTGGAAACGACATTCCAGGAACGGTCATCAAAGTTTACCGCTTCTGCTCCCCGGACATCGCCTCTGAAAAAACGCCATCCCGGATTGAAATTATAGACTTGTCGCCCGCTACCGGGAAGCTGAATGAATCCGGCAACCGATGTCTCGGGACGGTAAGTTTCTGCAGCCTGCCCTTTTTCTATCAAAGAGAACAGCAATAGAAAAGCTGATAAGATGATAAATGGTCTTTTATTCATAATTCTTTATTTATATATTTCATTCGTTAAATGGGAATTTATCGGTTAAATGGGAATTTTGCAGTTAGGCTGAAAGCCTTACAATTATATATTTATTGGGATGCCCTTTCTGGGCGCAAATTCAGATTGTCGCTTTTACGTAGGGCGTTGCCCTACGCTATAGAATTAAGCCCTTTCAGGGCACTCCGCAAAATTATCATTTTTCCTTTTCAATCATTATAACAATATCCTTTTCTCTACTTTCCGGTAAAACTTTCAAGTCCGTCACTTTTCCGTCTTTCAGAGTGGCTTCTACTGTTGTTTCGCCCGGAGCATGAAGTTTGAAATGTACGTTCCATTCTTTCGGCCATGCCGGGAAAAGGAGTATTTGTTCTCCATTGGTTTGCAATAGCATTTCCTGAAGTCCTATCATGCCGCTACCTCCCCAGTTGTGATCGGGTGTCCAGTCATATCCCGGTCCCCAAAATGCGGGGAAACGATGCGGTCCATTTGATAATTTGGCTAAAGATAGTTTCTTTGCTTCTTCGGTCAGGCCTAAACAGGCAGCCCATATATTATCTTGTTTCCATCCGGTATGCGAACGGAACTTGATGGCATCCGGGTCATAAAAGTAGGTATTACGGGCTATATCCAGATCCTCCTTTCCTACTCCATAAATACGCCATGGAAACACTGGATAAAGTTGTGGCGTTTCAACATTATTAATTCGTTCCCAACTTACAGCGGGCGAAATTGTTTGCTTCAAGACCGGAGCAATAGTCGGATTCAACGTATCTTTTATTTCTATGTACCGCAATGGAATCGGAGGGATTGTCTTTAGCATCTCTTCTTTCTTTCCATAAGCTTCCAATACTGTTTTTAGAGCAGCGATGGTGCTACTGGCATTATTAGTCATCTTATATGTCTCACAAGCAGAGCCCGGGAAAAGAATCAGATGTCCGTTGCCATCCAACGCTTTCCGTCCCCGGCGGGAAGCTAGTTGCCGGTAATGTTCGTCGAAGAATGTCAGCGAACTCTCGATCAGAGGTAAATAAGGGGTAATATCAGCATTTGCATAGTTCTTTGTTTCCAATATCATTTGGCAGAACTCAAGAACCGTATCCCATTCATATTCCAGCCAGGCATTATATTCCAATCCTTTGTCGAACCAGTCCGGTCGTTTGAAACCATATTCTGCGGGGTTCGGCAAACCGAAATTTTCGATCTGCTCGCTAAAGCAGGCTCCATCATGTTGCCAATATACACGGCTTCGCAGTTCTGCATTTTTCAACATGTGGTTATAAAAATCAAACTGGGAAGGCATCATATCAAAGTCTCCGCTTTTCAGCATCGGCCAGTATACTAAACGTTGATTCTGTGCAGTCATCGTACCACCTCCCCATTTCCGGTAGTCAGGGGTAAAAGATTGTTTTTCATCGACATGGCAAGGATCAAAGGTAAATAGTCCACCATTGAATTTAGTCGGTACGCTGCCATAAGCATTACATCCCAGCATATAACGGAAAAGGGTGTAGTTTCTAGTTATTTCTTTGGCTTCACCATCTGCTTCGATAAAACTGCGTTGCCAAAAGGAATTCCACCACGAACGGGTCTGTTTTTTATCCTGTATGATAGTCTTCGATGAAACTTTGCCTTTGGGGGCTATTCTATGCAAAGCTGTTTGTATTCCCTGCTCCCACTCTTCTATTGTTTCTGTCTGGTCTGTATGTAACACAATGCAGAAATGTTCTTTCCGAGCTGCTTTGGAAGAACGGAATTTCCAGGCACGGTAGTCTGTTCCGGCATATACATCATCTGTGGTACCGACAAATTCTAAGTTTTCACCAAAAAGAGTTCCTCCGAAAGTTAAGTTTTTCAAAGGATTCATCATTTGAGATTTTACTTCGTTCATTCCTTGTTGAGCGACAACTACATCAAAAACGGTCTGTTCAGGATTGCGATGATAGAACAGAAGTTGATTTGTATTTACGGAAACACAGTCGGACTCCGTCACAGTACCTTTCGGGGGAGCCCATTTGTAGGAACACTGTTGCCCCTCTCCTTTTCTGACAGGCCGTTCCTGATAGCGCCAATTTTCATAAAAGACTTCAGTCTGCAACGGTTGTGCATTTGTTACCTCTACATGTATAATCGGATGAAAAACATCTACCCAAAATTGTATCTGCGTGTTTCCTGCCGCGATTTCTACATATCCGTCTTTTAGCTTCAACTCCTGACGAAAATCTTTAGCGTCTTTGAAAGGATTAGGCGACAGGCGGAGACGTACACGCCCTTGCTTTAACTGGCAGTTGTTTTCGTCGAATGTACCGCTACGGCTCACATAGAACATAACATCACCGTCTTCTACCCATATATTCATCCCAATATCTCCACCGCCACAGGGCATAGATTCAGAAGAATTACGACTGGGAGTATTCCAAATGACATTGGCATGCTGACTCCAAAGAGCCGACACGCCAACAAACAGTATGGTTATAATCAGATAAAGTCTCTTCATATATTTTTCATATTTTACCTTGTCTATTTGTGATTACCAATCATCCGAACGAAAAGACCCTAAAGGCAATCCGTCGCAATATACATCTCCTTCCACATAGTTTTCAAAACAATATCGAACAGCTACCGGGTGCGGTACTTTATCGCTTTTCACCAGCATCTTACTACGTTCTATCCATGCTTTGGCCGGGTAAAAAACTTTATCTTCGCCGGCTACCTGAAAGTTTTTCGATTCGAAACAGTTCTTGCCGCTGATCCACATATTGGCACGTTCGAAGCTGACAACTACGGTGTCGTTCTTTATTTCAATGCTTTTATAATAAGGACTTTCGCCATTTACACCTTCCACTCCATACGTTTTAGTTAAAGCCAGAAGTGCCAGGCGTTCGCCTGCAATCTGTTTCTTTGCGGGATGAATACCTTTTTCCATTCCTGCATCCAGTAATACAGCCATACCACTGTTAGCTACACGATGTTCAACTTTTGCCTGTGCCTCCCGGAGATATGCCGAATTTATCACTTCCTTTCCTTTTTCGGTAATAATCCCGTAATCATACGGAGCTATCTGGCAATAATAAAAGGGAAAATCACCCTGTTTCCATTCGGCACGCCAACCATTAATCAATCGGGTAAACATATCAGCATACGTATGGGCACGATTCCAGTTATCTTCGCCCTGATACCAAATCACTCCTTTCATTGTCATACCGATTAACGGATGCAACATACCGTTATAAAGCACGGTCGGAGTACGGTTCTTGGATTTTATGTCGGCTTCCGTTTGAGGAATCTTCGCTTCCGGGAAGGCTTTCAGCCAGTCCGCTGTCATCCATGCTTCACAGGCGGAACCACCCCAGGCTGCTACAACCAACCCAACCGGAACATCTAATATTTCATTTACCAGTCTCCCGAAATAATAGGCTGTTGCGCTGAAATCACGGACGCTGGCCGGGGTTGCTTCTTTCCACGAGCCGATAACGTCATTCTGCGGAGTGAATGTAGAAGTACGTTTCACCGTAAACAGACGGATTTGTGGATTCTTGCTGTGAAGAATGTCCATATTGGCATTTTCTACCGGTTGGTTTTTGAAGCCTTTCATCGGCATTTCCATATTACTTTGTCCGGAACAAAGCCAAAGCTCGCCTATCAGAATATTATTCAGTGTCTTTTGGGTTCCATCATCAAAAGTCACAGTATAAGGACCTCCCGCTTCGGGAGTAGCTACTGTCAGTTTCCATGCCCCATTTTTATCTGCTGTTGCTGCATATTGTTTTCCATTCCAACTAGTGGTCACTGTTACTTTTTTATGAGGAGTCGCCGTCCCCCAAAGGTTTGCATTGGTCTGTTGCTGCATCACCATGCCATCAGAAAAAATAGCCGGTAGCTTTACTTCTGCGTGTGTTGACAGGCAGGCAGCAAGCAGAAAACCTGCCAACATTGTACCTGTTTTAATAATTGAACTTTTCATACTTTAGCTGTATTATAATGAATTGGGCACGGATTACATGGATTGCGCTGTTACTTTATGTAATACGATTCTCATAAACCGTGTAATCTGCGTAATCCGTGCCTTAAAAATCTATTTTATTCTGTGGTAGAAAAACTCAAAGGTCCGAGCAAGCCTGCCGGAAGCAACGTTTTCTCTGCCCTGCGATATTTTGCATTAGTCCAAATGCCATCAAACGGCGCTTTTCCTTCATCAACTCCTGTCAGTGCATTCGCCCAAGTATTTGTAACCTCTATTTCAAGCTTATTAATTCCTTTTTTCAGGGCACCTGTAATATCTGCACGATAAGGAGCTGTCCAGATTGTACCACAATCCACGCCATTCACACGAACGGTTGCCAAATTATAAACTGTTCCCAGATTCAGATAAATCTGTTGGTCTTTATTCGGTTTATTTTTCCAGCGGAAAGTGGTCTTATAGGTCGCTGTCCCCGAATAGTAACGTATCTGTTCATCCGATTCTTGGCTCCAGTCGAAAAGTTCTTTTCGTGTGAGCGTTTTTTTGTTAGCTGCAAAAGTTATAGTATATTCCTTTGCCTCCAAAGCTATGTTTAAAGGGGCTTTGGCGGTGTCTTTTTTCTCCTTTTGCAGTTGGAGAGAGGACTCTCCATAGCCTTCATCTACTCCCTCCGCAGGATATACGATGAATACGGACTCATTAGGAGCCAATGTGAGAGTAACTTCCGTCCGGTTTCCGTTGATACGATAAGAAGGATGAATATTCATCTCACCCGTCACCGGATTCCAACATTCCGGTTTCTTACCGTTAATACGCATACTTGCAGTAAACGTGCGTGTTTCGTCCTTTTGGTTGGCTACGAAATAGAGTTCGCCAAGTTCGCCACGACGATGCGTCCAGGCAATATCTTCCGGCACGATCATGTCACGTTCCAAGCCATACACGGAAAAATCTTCTTCTGTATAAGGTAAAGAAGGTACCAAAATGCCAGCTTCTTTTAATTCATTGATTTTCTTCTGCACTTTCGATGACAATACAGGCTCGGGATTCATTGGACGCGAAAGAGGCAGTACCAACACTTTATAACTTGCTCCACCCGGCAACGTTATTCGTCCGTTTTCGGCTTTCGCTAAACGAAGGATTGCATCTTTATTAAAACTATCGTATGCATATCCACGAAGCGGATTCACCCATTTCTCCGGATCAGCCATGTTAGCTGAATGAGTAACACCTACCGGGCGTACACGTAAAGGCTGTCCCTCATTGGCCAGACGGATGCGTTCACTTTCCACTCGTTCTGCACCGAAGATTCCTGGCAGAGAGGGAACCAATCGTTCCGGTAATATCGAACGCCTCGGCACTTCTTCACCTGTAAAGACTGCGATGTCTGTTACCGGATGCCCATATTGCAACAACGACTGGCAACGGGTAGCATATTCGGAAAAGGCTTTTGCGCCTTTATCCCACCAGGTCTGATCCCGTTGGAAGAAAAGTCCGATGCCATCCAATGTCATGCCGGGCTTGCGGTCCAACCAGGGATTATGTACATATACATGGTAGAAAAGGCGGTTGATTCCTAATGCGTAATTACGATCCAATAAGGCTTTCAACATTCCGGGGTATTCATCCCACGTGCCACGCACTTCGGTGAATCCTTCAGCCTGAATTATATTCTTTCCGTAGATATGTGCTCCGCTAATAGCGTCGAGCATATCATTCGGTTTGTCATGTGTAGGACTGTTCAACCAAAATTCGCCCATCGGAAGATCTACTTTTTGATAATGTAGTAGACCATCGCTTACCATCGTCGGAGCTACACATTCTGCCGAGAACTGGCAATCATATTCTTTCGCACAGTCCGCCAATACCTGATAGAACACATCTACAATGAGCTCTGCTATGGTAGTACGTACGTCTCGCAGAATCTTTTCACTTTGTTCGACACTTTCCATCGGAATACCTGCCAATAGAGGTAGATAAGGCATCAAATCGTAACCACGACGTTTCTGAAATTCAATAGCGAAACGTTTATTCCAGTTTTGGCTGCCACATTCCCAACTGTCGACATGCATATATTTCAGTACGCGACGAGCTACTTCGGGATTGGTCTTTACAAATGCCTGCGCAAACCAGTTATCGAATTGCTTCCGTACCGTTTTCGGGTTAAACTTATCACATTCCAATCCTTTTCCGCCTCCCGCTGTTGCATTGGTATGTCCGGTGGCCGTATGTCCCATGCGAAGTAATTTCCATTTTCCTTTGGGGAGAGTGGCAGTCAATGTTTTTCCATTCGAATGACCGGTATATTGCTCTGTCAGATTGACGACTTGTGAAAGTGAATAGCAATCCTGTTTCCCAACTTCCTCTTCTTTAGTAGCTTGAGCGACACGCCATATCAGTCCGGCTTTTCCTTCCCACTGGTTCAGACGGGCTTCCCGATGCAGGCGTAATTCTTTTATTTTCAGATTGGGCTTCCATTTGGCAGCATCCATATCTTCACTCCCCGGTTCGCTTCCTTCAGGAGTCCAGTAGAAACGGAAGAAACGGGCGGTAGTCGGAGGAATACTATGAGTTGAGTTCTCATCCGTATTCTGCCATCCCTGACGGGCAGGTACCAACTGTTTGACAAAACGATAATTCAATCCGTCGTCACTAGCCATTACTTTCAAGCGGTGCGCCTGATAATTATTACCATTTAAAACGATTTCGATGTTCCGGCAAGTGAAAGGTTCTCCGTATTCATACTGGATATAGCAGGGATATGAAGAACGGATTACTCCTGTCGCATCCATATTCACTGTTTGAGCGGCTTTTACATTTCCTGTCGTGGCTAGATTGACACAGGTAATTTTTGCCTGCATCTCGTCTGCTGCGTCTTCTACCGGCAAAGCGAATAATGCAATATCTTCATAATAGTTTTCATAGGCTTCCGGTTGTGGCAGGCGAATAGCCATCAGCTTTCCTCCGTTTACAATCGTATCACTCCAAACCACTTTCTGCATAGATTCTTCGGGAGTAATCCAGGGGCCTCCCGCCAATGCGAAACCATCACAGATATGCATTCCCAATTTCAGCCCCAAACGATCAGCTTCTTCCATGCTGAAACGCACCATCTCCCACCATTCGGGAGTTAACTGCTGCGCTTTGCCATCGTATTGGGTTCCTTCATGAATACCTTTAATCGGCATCAGGTAAGTACCACCCAATCCGGCATGTTTCATTGCCTCCAAATCGGCTGTAATCCCTTCTTTAGACACGGCACCATACATCCAATACCAAAAGGTCCAGGGTTTTGCTTCATCAGAAGGGTTTAAGAATTGATCGCGAAGTGAGCGTGTTTGCTGTGCATCGGCAGGGCATACGGCTGTCCATGCTAATAGAGAAAGTGCAAATATTTGTTGTTTCAGTCGGCTTTTCATTCCAGTCTATATTTTTACTAAAGTAAAGACGAAAATCACTCTGTTTTGTACTCACTATTAGCTTATGAGATCAGGAATATAACAACTTTAATCAAAAAAAGGCGCACCTCCTTTCCTACTCTCGGAAGAAGGTGCACCACACAAACAAAACAAACAATAGACGACCTTCACAGGCAGTATTTCGTATATTACTTAACTAACTATAAATCATGATCCATCTATCTGAATAAAAATTCTTTCTCTATAATCAGACGGTGTCATGCCGGTATGTTCGCGAAAGAACCTTGTCATAACGGAATTCGACTGGAAGTTTGTACGTGATGCCACTTCTTTTATTTCAAGGTCCGAATCCCGTAGAAGAGCCTTTATCTCAAGAATGGAATATTCTATAATCCAGTCTTTTGCCGAACGGCCGCTCATATCCGTAATTACCATTGTAAGGTGTTTAGCGGACACGCACATCTTTTGCGCATAAAACGCAACATCCCGGCTTACGGTATGAAATTCGATCACCAAACAAAAGAAGTCGAATAAAAGTTTTTCCTTACGGGTATATTTTACTAATTCGGCAGCTTTCGGATTTCTTTTATAAGCCACATAGATATCCCAATAGAAAACACGTAATAGTTGCATAATAGACTCCCGTCTGAATAAGTTCCGAGGCAAGTTGATACGATAAATCAGTATATGACAAAAGTGAATGAAGCGTTGACATTCTTCATCGCATAGCGGAGTGCTGAAATTTTTCCGCATATAAAAGAAAAAATCAAGAGTAGGTATACATACTCCGCTTATCGTATCCATAAACAAGTTTTTGGATACTTTGAGAAAAGTCATTGAAAAGTCATCACTAATCTCTGTGACAGCAGCCAACTGGAAAGGAAAAATAACAACCAGATCATTGGGAACAATCCGTCGTTTATTACCAAAAACATTGAAAAGCGCACTGCCTCCCGTACATATCCCGTTTATCCCTTCTTCAAGATACGCAGGAGTTTCATTAAGCGGTAAATCGTCTATTTTAGTATAGACATTAAACTCTTCTGTTTCTGATATATTATCAAATACTTTATTTTGCCTATATGGCTTATTATCTTTCATTGACTGCAATTTATGCTATTATGCTGTTTGTCTTTATTTCTTGCTTCTATATATACATATGTTAATCGTGACATTTTGATTAAGTAAATTGTACAATCAAAGATATGGGAAAGATATATAAGAAACTTTCTTTATCTTTCATCAGAATCATCAGTGCCAGAAAATATTCACCTTCATCAATATCAGGAATGGTTGTATACACTTTATCGTCCGAATATTTATGAATATCACCACATTCTATCAACATTCTGTCATTTACTGAAGACACAAGGTATAGATTGGTGCTATCCCATGTTAACATATCCAAGTGATGTCCAGTGATGACAATGGGGGCTTGTGGTGTAATCCTCCCATTACATTTTTTACTTGAAGGATCATATACTTTTTCAATGGCAGGGAATGGTGCTCCTTCAATCATTAATATTTCGGCTTTTATCGTTTTCATTTTGTATGATAATAAGTTTGTATATAAACAGATGATGATTTTGTTCGTAACTCATTTTAATGGAATATCCCGGATACAGCGGAGATAAAGAGTATTAACCTTAGAAATAGGACCTGATGTATATTTCACTGCTGTAGGATAAAATTTTATAGACCATGCATTCGTACTACTATTATTTTCTGTTGCCAACCAATAAGCTGTCCCCTTACTATCATCTGACGAAACGTTAAATGGCTGGAAATCGGTACCTTTATCCTTGGTTCTCTCTAATTCCTTATAAAAAATCATAATTAGGCTTCCCTCCCTTAATGTAGGTATCCGCCATGTCCCGGGTTCATCTTTCCCGTCCTTTCCACGATACATTGCACATCCTTTGGGTACTGCAAAACTTGCCGTAGTGTAACTATTTGTGTTTGCCGTAGCGAGGTAGCCATTTGCAGTAGCCCATTTCATTGTTTTCTCTCCCACATTCTTTCCATCATTATCATTTCCATCGCTATATACATTATCCGGAGAAATGATAAAGTATTCTGATACTTTCCAAACGATTTTTATTGTTTGATTATTCTCGTTGTTAGGATGTCGTGTAATCCGTTTTACATAAACATTCTCACCGTTAACTAGAATGGGGGCAGTATCCATACCGCTGTCGGTGTACTCAAATAATTGAATAGTTTTATAAAAGTCAGGTTTTTCACTTCTATTTTCCACCCTGTTTGCTGGTAACTCTATTGATTTAATAGCTGCATACTTAATTCCCGCCTCTTCATATATTTCAATCTTTTGAGAATACCCTTTCAGCAGGATAAAAAAAGATACGAAGATTATGACTGTTATTCTTTTCATTTTGTTCTTTATTTATTTTAGTTCATGTTAGCATTAATCAGTATTGAGCGAGAGATCTATATCTCTGACACATCTGGAAGATGCGGTTTGCATTTTTTGATAAGAATTCACCCCTTGGTACCATCTTTTGACATTGTCATTTCCGTCTTCTGTTGTTGCACCACCAGGAAAGTTTTCGTTATTTAAAAAACTGCCTATATACATACCAATCATTTGATTAGAGGCCGGGAAATACCATTCCATTTCCTCTTTATCAATTCGTCCGTTTCCATTTTTATCCCTGTTTTTATCATAGCAAACTCTCGCTGAAAAGGAGCTGGCCGGATATTGATATTGATAGAGCAATACATATCCAGATGCATTTTTTTGCGGAGCAGCTATTTTTTCGTTATTCCAAGTGAGATTTTTAATATTCTCAGCCAAATTTCTCGTTGCCTCTTTTCCGTAATCCATATTATCGGTTCCGTATGAGTATGTAGCTGTTTCAACTTTATCATAACCATATTGTATTGTTCCAACTGTTATGTCTTCCAAATATTTAGAGCTGCCGCGCGCAGGCAATCTGTCATGCACTAATCCCATCATATAGTTCCCGTCTGCATCTTTCCCTCCTCCGAAACGTCCGGCATATACAGCTGGTCGCTGATCCATCTTGAATATATGATAAGCTTGTATAGGCTCTCCTTCGTCACCCTCGGTTGTAGTAGTCACTTTAATATACAGGGAACGCTTTCCGTCCTTATCATTTTCACCAGGATTGACCAGTTTACCGTTTTCATCATAAACATATTCATCATTGTAAAGATAAAACTTCACTTGTGTAGGAAGTATGGTATTTGCTTTGGCAGATGTAGCCAATGGCTCATCAGTATTGTTGAACGCATCTGTATAATTAGATGAGGAAGACAGATAGAGCCAACTCTTATCAGAAGAAACTTTTGTGATACAGAGATTATCCGTATATATCCCAACTTCCACTTTCCGTCCTTGAGTCTGTATAACTATGGGACGTACATCATAGGCTGCATCAAGATCATAGCTTACGCCCGCTTTGTTGTATTTTGTATAATCAAATTTCGCTCCTCCACCAACGTCTGTATTCTGACTGGCATGAAACTCTACATACTGACTGGCGGTATACGTTCTGATCCGTTCGTCATTCTTTGCTGAAGTTAGGTCTGCATTTATGGTAGTACGTAGGTTGTAAAAATGGTTGGGTTCTACGTCAAAGTTATTGGTATTGTTATTTCCAACATACATCTGGTAAATTGCATATTCGTCAGTTGCAGATGCAGTTGTCGGGTATGCCCATGCCTCAATCTGCGTACCCAATGGCGGTGCATCCCCAGCAGGGGTTTTATCAACAATTTTATAGTAGCGTTGATTTTCACTAAGAATTTTTTCTATCGTCCCTTGACAATTCTGTGCAACATACCAGGTTGCCGAATAGAAATCATTGGAATCGGGTCCCTCAAAATCAACAGTTTCAAGCGTGGCATAAGTGTCCTCGGTGGTATTTTTTGAAAGGTTGGTAAGTCGAATCGTATTGTTGACATTCAATAATTTCAGTCCTTGTAATTGGTAATTCTCCACTTCAAATTTATAGCGTAATGTAATGCGTGCCATCAACCTCCTGATTTCAATACCTCCTACAAAACCGACGGGCTTGTTGTATTCCACCAGGCCACGTTTACCATCATCAACGTTTACGACAGTGACTCCTGACACTTCTCCGGCAAATGGCACCTCATTATCAGCTGTGATAAGCGATTGGGTATGTCCTTCTACATTAGTTAGATATTTGAAATTCCATTTCTTGAGATCATCAAGTGTTCCCACTTCACTCATATCATAATCAAGTTTAGGTCCCAGTACAAGCAGGTATAAAGTCTGATTATCTGCCACAACTAAGGGAACATCTATAGTTACCATGTCATTAATAGCTGTCTTTACATCACTAAGTTTGTGAGGTTTTCCGTTGATCGAACCATTCTCATGAAACTGGAAAAGCCAAAGATTATATAACGAGGTTGTACCATCGGATACCCGGGTATTAGAGTTTATTGCATATTCCTTTTGCCCCTCTCCCAAAATCACCGTAAACGGCGAATCAGCATTGGTTCTGTTTCTAAAAAATGGCTTGGTAACTGCATACCTGCTCATAGATGTTGGCTCTACAGCAGGGGGAAGGCTGACATTCAGGCTGACCATTACCATTTTACCGGTAGCATTTCCAGGACTGAATTCTTCCAGTTTATCTTTTGTACAGCCTGTGAATATCAGTGAAAACAAAGCAATGCAAGCTGTCCGGAAATACGCATTATATTTTATATTTATTGTCATATTGTATCTATTTATCATCATACTTTCATCTCAATTCTCATTGTCGGAGGATATTGTCCCGTTCTGCTTAATTATCGGACTGCCAAGAGAAACTGTATAGTTGTTTTCATACTCTAAATATATATTTCCTATAAGTTCAACGATACTTGGACTATTGTTTTCCGGAATGGTAATATCAACATTATAACTATATTTACCCGATTCAATATCTACTTTAGTACTTTCACACCTTACAGTACCTCCGTAAGTAATTTGTAAATACAACTTTCCAGCAGGCAGGGTTACGTCTGTAGGAGTAAGGGCAATAGTCGTAGTATAAGAGTGTTCTCCTTGTGGTATATTACCTATGCTACTTAATCCTGTCTTCGCACGTAAAATATACCCGCTTTGAGAAACTGTGAGTATTTTATTGACTGTCTTTCCTTCCAAACCGATCCCCTCCACTTTCACTCTAAATGAACGGGATGAGGTGCTTTCTTTACGTTTGACGTATATAGGAATGTTTTGAGTGTTACTGCCATGGGTGGTATGTATTGTTTCTCCGGCTACAAATGAGAAATCGTCAAATTCGGTTGTTGATCCCACATCTGCTCCTTCTGTGACAAGTGTTGCTGTCCAGTAAGGAATATTCGAGATAATACCAAAATAAGCATTTCCACTTGTTTCGGTTCCCTGATAAGTCGGGCTGCTGACGATACCTACTTCCAGTTGGCTTTTTATCATCTCATTGCGCACACAACGGATCATATACGCGTTTTGCCTGTTCATATTTTCTTGAATTCCTGCATTTTGCGGATTTTCTCCGGAAAAATTGAATACGGTAGCATTGTTGTCCCAATACCATCCATTGGAACGGTCTCCTTGCGATATACCGTTTGTATCCCTATACCTGTTATGTGGAGAAAACAACCAATGGAATGAAGGATAACCCCGTGAATTACTTTCATTATCCGCTGCCGTTTTCAGTATTTGATTTTCAGCCGGAGTAGCCATGCGCCACTGCTTATTATCCACAATCCCCAAAGTCTTAATTTGGGATTCGGATAGTCCGGCAAGTTTGCAAGGGTCTCCCTTTCCCGCTGTCACTTGGGCGATTGCATTATCTGTGGGTATTTTATCCGTTTCCAGATAAGGAATATCCGCCCATTCCGTAATATTTAAAGGAGTGTACGAGCCCGGATACCAAAGTACATCGTTCAATGTAGTGGCATTGGCAGGTGGGGTGAATCCCGTATCTGCATCCGGTGAACTTATGGCTATCAGGCTGCCGTATTTAAATAGGATATCCTTGTATCCTGTTCCTGAATGATATGCTTTCAGTATCCCTGAATAAACACTAAAGTCATTCCATATATTCACATTTCTGGACGTATCGGCTACGGCGTCATAGTCTGCAGCCTTGTCACTTACAATGACCAGCCCGTCAATCGGTTTCCAGTTGATAGTGATATCATGTTCCTCCATTGCCACTATTTCTGCATAAAGTCCCATTGCTCCCATGCCGGTAATGGTGGCGTATATTTGATAATGGTTGTTTCGTATCAGGTTATGATTCTTAGGAGGCTCCTGACCGATATTCAGCAGATAGATGCAGTTCAGCACCTGTGTGCTGCCGTTTTTAAGAACGCATTGTGCATCTATTTTAAGATAGGTTGCTTGTGAAGCATTTTGAGGGTCGGCCAATATGTGTTCGGGAATATAAGTAGTAGGAATCGTTATGAAATCTATGTTATCAGGAATGGTGTAGTTATTTCCATTTATCGTATACGTACCGTTATTATCGAGCTCGCCTGTTCCTGATATAGTAAGATCATCCGACCATATATTTTCCGTATATGCCTGCCCCTCCCCTATAGTAGTGGCAACCGGCATTCGACACACTTTTACATTCAGTCTGGTTACTTTAAAATCTTCATCCTCATTGGCGATATTTTTAATTGCCGTAAAGCTGATGCGGGACACCATGCGGTTTACCTCAATCGGCAGTTCCGTTGTCGTAACATTATTGATGGTAACTGTGGCATTTGTTCCGTCGCTACGGGATTCCACATAGGCACGTGACACATTTCCATACATAGGTGGCGGAGCAACAATACCTATGGCGGAGAATGTCACTTTTTCTATTTCATTTTCCAATGTAATGGCAGCGAGCTTTTCCGTAAGCTCCGGTGTTTCGTTACAGATGATGTAAATGTTATTATATCCCCGTGCCGCTCTTATGGAAGCGGTGTATATACCATCAGCATTTATGGAAGCGTCAGAAACGTCGTTGTATACCAATTCGTTTTTGTCATTAAACACAATTGCACGTACGGATTTTATGACTTCATCTTCGTCGACGGTAGTATTGCGTGTCCCCATTTTAATACTCATCGGTATCCTTTCTCCTTCGTAAATACGTGCGCCTGTTGTTTCATTCTCCTTTGTACAAGAGTATGTAAACAGGGCAAACATCGTCAAAAGCAGAATAATTGCCGAAAATTTTATGTTGATAGTTATATTCATCCTTTATCGTGCCATAATTCCGTTTCAAAGAAACGTCTTACATATCCGTGGGTTGGAACCAGTAGGTCCAGTTGTTAATAGTGATACTTAATGCTATGTAACCGTTCTCTTCCTTATCTCCGATGCGGATGTTAATGTCCCACTGATATCTGCGGTCGAGATATTCCTGGTCCCCCATCGTTTCTGGTTTACTTTTCAGCAAGTAGTCAATAAGGTTTATGGTTGTTTCTCCTCCAATGTCTATCGCTTTTCCTGATGTTTGCTCCGTAATGGAAAAAGGCATAGCGACATCTTTGACGAATCTAAGCGTGTGGAGCCGGGTCTGAAGAGATAGTTTGTTGTCTTCCTCATCTGCACAAGGGTGGTAAATTATGTTCTTGTTTCCATCTCCAAAATTATTTTTATAGTCATAAATACTGTTTGCCGCTATCAATTGTATATTGTATTTTGAAAGATCGACCTGATTGCTGCCTCGTGTAATGCCTATCGTTATATCATTGGTATTACGTATCAGGCTGACAGTTTCTGTATTGCTTATGTTCTCCGGAGAAAACATTTGCAGGGGACCGCTATGCCATAATGCATCAAGATGATTGTTGCTCATGTCATTATCGGGTTCGTATTTTAAGGATAGTTTGTCTATCGGATCACCTGCAGTCATTGATGATAGCCGGTAAAACTCATCTGTTTTTCCGGCCCATACAACAGCCGTACAGCCTTTCAGTCGATAAGGGATCAGCATACGATAGTCCGTATTTTTCAGCGGATTACCTTTTTCGATGAATGTCTGAAGATATTTCCCTTCTGCATCGAACACATAGACTTTTACTTCCTCCACCTGATCGGCAAACCAGTCTTCATTTGCCATGTTATAGTCATACCTGAATTCAAGAAAAAGGTCACACTGGTCAAGATCGTCATGAAAGACGTCGCAACCGGTAATCCCTGCCACTATAAAAGCGGCAAGGATTATTATGTATTTCTTTATGTGTCTCTTGATTTTCATCTATTAATGCAAATCAACACCTTGTGTCCAGTAAGTCCATGGATTGATAGTGATTTTTACAGAAATGTATGCGTCTGCTTCATCATCATCGGTACCCGGAGGTGTAGGATTAGTAGGATCAGGATCAGACGGGTCGGGAATCCACGGTGTTCCGGGGCCGCTCACACTCTGAAGTTCAAGGTGATACCAATTATTGCGTACTACACCGTATCTACCTAAAGCCATTTTGGTTGTTACATTTTGGTCATGACGAATCAGGACATCGTAATAGCATACAGATGCATGATAATAACGTACGGCACAGAAACGTCCGATGATACCGGTTTTCGCAGTAAATTTGTCTGCGGTAAGAGCAGCTACGGCGGCATTAATGGCACTTTGTTCAGTGACACTTTCAGCCACGAGCTTTGCTTTCTTTAAGAATATAGGCAAATCTACTTTCAACCCGCTACCATCACTATGCTTCGTATATTCCTCTTTAAGTGCGTCTAATGTATAATAGTTTCCTTTCCAAGAGAAATAACTACTATTTTCGTTCAAACCACTAGGAGTATACGTAGCCTTTACCACGACTTTGGTAGTGAATCCTAATTGCTGTGCCTTAGCTTCCATTGTATTTTCCAGACAATACAGACTTGATCCATTTGTTTGTACAACAGCAGGTATATCGTCACTTTCATTATCTATATTTTTCAGATAATCGAAAGCAGCCATCAGATTGGCTTCGTCTGTTTTTTTATTTCCAGTATTAATAACGGGCTGTTCGCTAAGCAAATAGTTATTATCTCGACGATAAACCGCTCCATTCGTAGCATTGTCATAAGTGATAAGTTCACTATACAGTTTCACACTCTTGTTGGTAACACTCAATTCCCAACCACCGAAAGTAAATTTGGCACCATCAGGTTTTGTAGTAAAAGCTTCTTTAACAGCAAGCTCTACTTTTGCACTCAATCGATCTACATTAATTTCAGCAGGATTGTTTTTGGCTTCTGTTTTTGCCTGATTTATGGCTTCATTGGTATATCCACCTGGCTTATGCACTGTTACATTCGTTAATGCTCCTTCTATTCCAGCACCTTTACCAGCACTCGTCATCATGAATTGATTAGTGGTAGTGACATTGGCAATAACCGCCTCAATCGAAGTGTTTATTGCAGACCAAGGTTTACCTTTTACTGTTTCTGCAGCTAAATTCCATCCTTTATTCCCGTCGGTGTAAGGATTGATAACCACAAATACTTTTTTGGTCTTCTCCGGTACTAATTGAGCTTCACTAGCTGCAGCTTCTGGGGTCCCTGTCCCCTCTGCGCTTGTTCCTCCACTATTCCCAACAGTAAGACCATCAAAATTAACCACATCAAGGCACACATCTTCCTCGTCAAATAATAAGACTCTGACTGTCCCTGCTTTACTTTCCCCTGAACTTCCCGGTTTTTCTACTACATTCTCTGCTCTTGTAGTGGATGTGTGACTTTGCAGGGAAAGCGACAGATACGCCTTTCCATTCAGTTCACCGCTCGGAATATTCCCTTCCCGAGCATCATCACTACTACAGCCGGCAAACATAAAAGTCACCAATGTAGATAATAGAAAACTTTTTGTTTTCATCTTTGTTAAATTTTAAAATGTTGTAAATAAAATGATAATTATAGTAAATAAAAAAATCAATAATCTAGTTTAGTCATTGATCGAATATCTTCTTCCTTTTTATTCAATTCCTCCAGATTGAAATATGCTTGTCCCAATCCGGATTCGGCAGCTTTGATTAGATGTAGCTTTGCCTGTTTATAGTCGCTTTTCAACAGGTACAACACTCCTACGGCATTTTCATATTCCGGTGCAGAAATCTCTGCTTTCTTAAGATATTTTTCTGCTAATGCAATGTCTTCTCGCGAAAGTGCAGCCGAGGCAGCATTCAGGTTGGCAATCTTATCATCAGGAAAGAGACTGACAGCTTTTTCAAACAATTCTATAAACTCCGGCGATCCGTTTTTGTAAGTGAGAGCGACCAAATAAATTTCATTCAGGCTCAAATTTTGTGGCCGACTATGAATCAGCACTTTTGCCTGTTCTATATTAAAATTCTGAACATCGTACTCTATTTTACAGATCGCTTTACGCAGATGTGGGTAATACTCACGCAACATAAACCGATAAGGATTGCCCTGTTTATATAGCATCAACGATTTCTTGCGACTGGTATTCGTTCGGTAGTTTATTTCAACTGGTATGTGATCTATAATATGAAGAATTCTATCCTTTTCTGCCATGTCAGACTCTGCAACCATTTTACGTAGTCCTTCCCAGTTTTCGCCACCATATTCCACCTTGTATAATTCTTTAGAGAAAGGGAAACGAGGGAGAAGGTAATTAACAAGTGCCTTTGCACGTCCTTCGGAAAGCTGTTTGTTAAAAAGGACAGAACCCTCCGGTGAAGCATAACCAATGACTGATATTCCACGAATGGTAATAGTTGTATCATTTCTCACTTCGGCAAGCATAGAGGATATTTTTTCCAGTTCGACCGGGTTGTTCATGTAATCCGGCCTTATGATGATCTTTGATACAACAAAATCCAGGAACGCTTCACATGACATCTCACGTTTTTTTACAGGTTCAACTTGGGGGCGGACATAACTGATATGCGGGACGATGTGATATGGAACAGGCGGTTGCTCCAAAGTGACGGTACCGAAAAGCGGAAACGTCGATAATAACTTGCCCGGTTTGCAACAGCCCATTACTTCCTTTTTTATATCCAAACGTGCATCTTTCATCCACGATTCGAATGGAATGACCAAGGAATATCGAATTTGTTTTTCTTCGGTTATTCCATATCCTTTCACAACATAGTACGGAGCTTCCGACTGGTAAAAATCACGTTCCTGTGTATTCATTAAAGCCAGTTTACGTTTCAGGTTTTGGAAATTACTATGCCCTTTGACAGAAATCTCCGGTAACTCCAGTTGGTGGTTTGCAGCAATCAATACCGGTATCAGTTCTATCGAATGATTGGAACTGACTTTTATTTTATCAAGGTCATAAAGCACTTGAATATGTAGGGAATCCCCCACTTGTTGCAATTCGATGGCTGTTGCTTGTATCGTTCCTTTATACCATTTGTCCGGCAGGTTTTCTCCATATAGTAATGGAGAAACGAGCAGTGACAGAGGCAACAGCCATAGGATAGATTTTAGATTTATCATGTTTTTGTTATTTTATAAGAAATATAAGTGAAACTGCTGCTTTAGTAGGTCCGAAATAGTTGCGATTTTCTGTTCCGGTCTTTTCACCACAAGTCTCGCATCGGAACTTGTCATAATGTAGTCTGACATACCCTATACCTATATTTGCTTCGAGACTCCAACGATTGCCTAAAAGAAAATGGTAGCCGTACGAAATGCCTCCGCCTATTCCCCATCCTTCATAGCGATAGTGACCGGAATCATCTCCAAATAGAAGCGGCAAATGATGACCGGCTATGTTGTACTGTCCGCCTAGTATATGTATTCCCCAAAAATGTCCGCTGAATCTTTCACACGTCCAATAACGATATTCTACCGAGCCAAACCAATGCACCAGTTTCTTGTTTGAGGATGAATGAGCGGATGTAAACCAGTTGAAGCCAGCACCCAGATCTACTGTACCTCGCGGTGAAATCCCGAATTCGGTTTCCAGATTAGGTGAACTGGCGTATGTACCGTAGAGTAGGTTTGTTTTTACCGCTATCTTTTGAGCCGCACATTGTGAAATGCTTCCCCAAAATATAAAAAAAAGAATTGCTATGTCATGTATCTTCATTAAAATGCGTATATTTATTGCTTATTCGCTTATGTTTATTTAAATATTATATGCTGCAAATTTACAAAAGAAATATATATTAAAATAAAACGTTCTGAAATTGCACACAGATTCCGAAATTTCACTCAAAATAGCCACATAATCATCTAAGAAGCGAGTTTTAACACTCTCAAAAAAGGTTTATCCGGTAAACATTGTTAAATTATTATCCATTCTATTCAATTAACTTTCATGACATACTGGTTGTTTATACACGCGTAAAATAAACGATGTATAAAAATGATTATTTATATTTACACGTATTGTTTAATGCTTCAATCATCCATCTTGAAATATCGGAATATTACAACTAGTTTTGTTCCCGGATTTTAAGGAGTCATCCGTTTCTTTAAAAGGAACAAGGCGTTCCTCGGTGAGAAACAGGTCGTTCCTTTAAAAGGAACGGTTCCTTGGTTTTAAACCAAAAAACAGTATCTATAATACACTGTATATCAATTTATTATAAAAAGAAGAATTCCGTCTCGATAACCATGGGAATATTCTCAATAAACCAAACGGAATTCACAGTCCAAAGGGCTGTATATACATACTTTTTTATTACAAACTTTAAAAATTTTCCCATGGTTACAGTTACAATTAATATCAAGCCATATTTGGCTGGATATATGTATGTCCGATATCGACAAAGTTTAGAACCCGATCCAGAGAACCAGTCTCATTCCTCCTCTCCTTCTCCTTCTTCTTCCAAACGACTTATCCCTATCCATCTCTCCCACATTACTCCAGTTTATCACTTCCTTCATCAACTATCTGTCCCTCATCCGCAAAATACTTCATGGAAAGAAATTGGGAATATTTGCTTTGTACTGCCCAAACCGCGTAATGGGAAGAATCCGGAAGTCTATAACTATATCGGAAACGATAGTGCATTGATTATAGAAAAGGAAATAGAAACGGAGATGAAAGCGGAATTATACTCCTTTCTATTGGATAATAAGTTTAATAAAGGAGTGATGTTTAAAAAGTCAATAGAACAATTCGTAGAGCACTACGAAATGGTAGGACTGGTACAGGAAGAAACGCTGATGAGGGCATTTCAAAGATGGAGGAAGTTGGTGAAAGAAGAAAAAGCTATAAAGCTATAATGAAAGTATATTGATTTTGATTTAATCCATAATGAAACGTGATATACTATACTAATTAATTGGAAGAAAGAAGGAACTTTTCTATCTTTGCTAATATTAATCTTTTTCGCTAATTGATTAAGATAAGAAAGGAGAAAATAATATGACCCTCAAAGAAAAACAATTAGAGTTTATTATCTATTGTATAGAGAATACAGCCGAACGGTTAGGACGCTATAGTGCGGATGTATATAATAAACTAAAAGAATTAGGTGCTATAGACGGCTATATAAATGCTTTTTATGATACTTTGCATACCCAAGGCAAAGCCTACATAGTAGATTCTTTATTAGAATATATCTATCATCGTGATCCACAATGGTTACCGGAAGATTATCGTCCTTTTCAAGTTTCGACACAGCAAAAAGGAGATAAGTCATGTTAACTGTTTATCATGGTTCTACTTACCGTGTAGAACAACCATTAGCTGGCGTATGCCGACCGAATCTTGATTTCGGAGTGGGCTTTTATCTTACTGATTTAAAGGAACAGGCAGTTCGTTGGGCTCTTCGCACAGCTGATATTCGCCATGAAAATAGTGTGTGGCTCAATATTTATTCATTGGATATAGATGCCTGCCGCAACTTTTCTTTTAATTATTTGCACTTTACCACTTACGATGCACATTGGCTGGATTTTGTTGTAGCATGTCGACAAGGGAATGTTATATGGCAGGATTATGACATAATAGAAGGCGGTATAGCAGATGACCGTGTGATACGTACTATTGACCTTTATATGCGTGGTGATTACACTCGTGAAGAAGCGTTGTCACGTTTGATTCATCAAGAGCCTAACAATCAAATTTGTATTACGAACCAAAAAGTAATTGACGAACACTTACATTTTGTGGATGTTATACTTTTGCCTTTCCCATCTCTCTCAAAAGAAATCCCCAATGCTGATATTGTAATGCAAGGCAAATATTACAGCATTGTAGAACTTCTTGCTACCCGTCTGCATATTTCCAGTCTACAGGCACTTGATATATTTTATAATAGCGAAAGCTACCAGCGCATTGTCCACCGACTTGGAGATCTATATCTCATGAGCGATGCATATATTGTAGATGAATTGATGAGAGAGCTACAAAAAAGACAAGGTTGACATTAGCCTTGTCTTTTACCCCTATTGTTAAGCTGTTCGAGAAGTCTTCTTCCGATGAAGTAGTCAGGCCATCCGGATCGGTGACAGTACTCATATTGTGAATGGCAAAGAAGACATTAAGAAGTTAGCGAAAATTTATAATATGAGTGAACATCTACTAACTTTTTCTTGTTTTTTTCTATAAAAAAGAACTACTTTAGGTATTATACCAGTATTAATGACTACATTTGCCAATAGTTATTCTTTTATATGAGGGATATAACTTAAATTTTTTAATGAGCATGGCACATTTAATTGTAACAGATTTTGGGGCTATAAAATCCGCAAATATAGAAATAAAGAAATATAATTTCTTTATTGGACATACTTCTAGTGGAAAAAGTACTATTGCAAAACTTCTTGCAATATTTAACAATTCGATTTTTTGGACTATTAAAGAAGGAGATTTCAATAGTTTCTTAAGGTTATTGGATAAATATAATATTAATTTTGAATTTACGTCTACAACCATTATTCGTTATAGCAATGAAAAATACTATTGGGAAATAGGCTTAAATAAATTTCACAGTAACTACGAGGATGCTGATTTGATGGAAATGGCTAATACTTCAAAGTCATATGATTTTATTTTAAAATTTATAGAACGAAAAGAAAATAACTTTGCATACAAAGAATTTATCAAAAGTCTTAAAAACCTCTTAGATTTAAAAGATAGCGCAATGGTAGAGTTAATAAAACCTGCCTTAGTTGGACTCCTTTATGAAGAATGTATACCAGTATATATTCCAGCTGAAAGATTGTTGATTTCAACATTTTCTAATAGCATATTTTCTTTACTTCAAGCAGGAGCTAGTATTCCCGATTGCATAAAGGATTTTGGTAGCTTATACGAAAAAGCAAGAATTCAGTATAAAAATATTGATATAAACATTCTTGACATTAAAGTGTCATTCAATAACAATGGTGACACAGTATATCTAATGAATGAAAACAAAGAAGTAAAACTATCTCAAACTTCTAGTGGAATTCAATCAATTATTCCGTTGTGGATTGTATTTAACCAATATGTTGAAAGCAAGAAAAAACAGATATTAGTAATAGAAGAACCTGAATTAAATTTATTTCCTTCTACTCAACACTTCCTTATTGATTGGATCATGAGAAAGATGAGAAAATCAAATGGAAGTATTGTAATTACGACACATAGTCCATATGTGTTATCAGTAGTAGATAATTTAATTTTAGCACAAGAAATATTAAAGAAAAGCAATAAAAAGAAGTTGGTGCTATCTAAAATTAAAGAACTCATTCCATCAATGGCGCTAATTGATTTTGATGATGTATCATCCTACTTTTTTCATTCAGATGGAACTGTTAAAGATATAAGAGATACTGACATAAAATCTTTGGGAGCTGAATACATAGATACGGCTTCTGACAAATTAGGATATATTTTTGACGAACTATGCAATATTGAAAGAAATGAGTTGTAAATGTTTTAATAGAAGATTCGTATTCAAGAATACAGATTCTTTTGATCATAAATATGTTAATTCAAAGTGTAAATGCACTTCTCGTTTTACGATTTGTGAAAATAAAAGTAAGTTCACTATTGCATCTAAAGATATTTCCGAAGTTGATAAAATAAAAATTGATGGTTATTTTGATAGTTCATCAGAGCATAGAAAGTGTGATTACTTATTTGTATACACATCACCCCTTAGTTGTGTTTATATTTTTGTAGAACTAAAAGGAACGGATATTGCACACGCTATAACACAAATCGGCAATACAGTGAACTTATTCTACAATCAAGGATATCTAAAAGATAAAAAAGTTATAGGAGCTATTGTTAGTTCACGACATCCATCCAATGACGGTACGTATCGTAAAGCAAAACAAACCCTAGAAAAATCACTTTCATCAAAAATAAAAAGCTTTCGTATAGAAAAGAAGAATAAAGAAATGACATACGATCCTATTAATGATAAAGTTATTTAAGGGCCTCTTCAATTCGAGATATAAATTGTGGATTACTGGGACGTGCCGTAGTTCCGAAATCTACAATTTGCCCTTTTCTATTAAGCAACAGATAATAGGGCATTCTATCTATTTTCCATTGTTTGCGAATTTTCTGTAAGTTATCTTTTCCAAAATAATCAGATGCATAAATACATTCAATTCCCCGGTTTTTCAATGAATACTCATTCAGACATTCTTCCCATTCTTCCTTGGGTTCACTTACACATATGGAATATATGACCAGGTCTTTGGTGGAATACTTACTCCGCAATTGTTTCAAAGGTTCCATTTCTGCCAGGCATGGTGGACACCACCTAGCCCAAAAATCGAAATAGATCACTTTTCCGTGATTCTTCTCAAGTATATTATAGACGGGTTCCATGTAAGGCATAGATGTTTTTAGTTTTGAGTTTTCGTGGAACTCACCATATAATAAATTATTGGAAACTGGTTGCGGATTTTCCAGGTAAGATTTAGTCTGATTATATATCTGCATCACTTGTGCACGCAAATGCGGCATTTTTACGATCGAATCAAACTGCGTGTGCCTCGTTGTTAAAGCAAGTGTATCATTCGCATTCAAAGAGCCAACTGTCATTTTGGTATATATATACTGGTTCAGTTCATTCTCTCCTACTGCCGACATAATCTCTTCTACAGATGGATTTTTTTTATCTTTGTATGTTATCCCATAAGCTATATAACGTTCTACCTCATCGGCAATATCATATAAACGTGCCGAAAGAATCCCTTTATTATAAAGCTTATTGATTGCAGGCAGAAGTTTATGATATCGGTCCATTTCTTTTCTCGTTTTAAACTGGCATTGGTTACCATAGGATAACAAAGCGTAATAATAGTCCTGTTTCAGTAACTCTTCAGTAAATAACGCAACATCTTCCATTGGCTTATACTTCGTCAGATACTCGTTTCTCCGCTCCAAACGAAAGTCATATTCCTTTTTTAATTCAGCCTCAAAATCCTTAATATTCAAATTCGGGTTTATACTATAATTTTGTATGTAATAGTAGGCGCTTTCTGTAAATGCCAGTATTTCTTGATTCAGTTTTTCTGCATCACCTGTTACTTTGGGATGAAAAAGATCTTTGAAGTCTATTTCCACGTGTATGCTATCTCCCGGGTGGATATACAAATGTTCCGCATAATTGCGAATGGAAACTTCTCTTAATTTTGCATAAACCGGAAAGCGGAATGAAAATGAACCATCTTCTTGTATGGGGGTACGATATTGATTTTCCATTTTCCAAAAAAATGGAATGATGAGAGTTAATTCCTTTTCTTGAGGATAAAAATCCCGGTTCAACACTTTTCCTGTGATAACAGCTTCTTTAATATATTCTTTCGCTAATGGATAACTGTCTTCTGTCTGTACAGATGATTCGAATTGAGATTTTGCCCGGTCTTTTTGCCCGCATCCGGTTAATAACAAAGAGGTTATTATCAGAAAGGAATAATAGTGTTTCATCGTGCCTGAATATTAGAAAGTTCGCAAATCTAAATAAATAAGAGTTCTTGCTCCTAAATATATGAAATTAATTTTAGGGGCAAAAACTCTTGACAGACAATTCGTCTCAATTTTAAATCTTTTACAATATATACATTTAATTTGCGAGATAAACAGACAAAGCTATAACCAGCGCACAAACTTCCTGATATACCAGTTCTTCACGATCTGCGTCAAAATGCAATAAGAGAGTAAAATTCCAATCAGCCAGGGGAAATAGCTCAAAGGAAGAGCTGTCAATCCGATGGAACGGCCGAAAGCGGTGAAAGGAATAAGAATACCTATTGCCATGATTAAGAAGGTCAGTCCCATCACAGGCCATGTGGCACGGCTTTGTATGAACGGTATCTTGCGGGTACGTATCATGTGGACAATCAATGTCTGTGATAACAAACCTTCCACAAACCATCCGGTCTGAAACAGTGTCTGATGTTCGGGGCTGTTGCAGCTAAATACGTACCACATGACCAGATACGTGATAATATCAAAGATAGAACTGATGGGACCTACATAAATCATAAAACGACTTAGATCGGACGCATCCCATTTACGGGGTTTCTTCAGGAACTCCGGGTCCATACGGTCAAATGGAATGGTTGTCTGTGATATGTCATACAATAAGTTCTGGATCAATAGATGTATCGGCATCATGGGCAGAAACGGCAGGAATGCACTGGCAAACATCACACTGAACATATTACCAAAATTGGAACTGGCAGTCATCTTGATATACTTATTGATATTGCCGAATGTCTTTCTTCCTTCAAGCACTCCGTCTTCCAATACCATCAAATCTTTTTCCAACAAGATAATATCTGCGCTTTCTTTGGCTATATCCACAGCAGAATCGACTGATATACCAATGTCCGACTGACGTAATGCACCTGCATCATTGATTCCATCTCCCAAGAACCCTACCGTATTGCCTTGTTCCTGCAACAGAGAGATGATTTGCGTCTTCTGTAATGGAGTCAGTTTTGAAAATAGAGTGGTATCCTTTACCGCTTCTTTCAATGCCGTTTCGTCCATATTTTCTATTTCTATCCCCGTAAGAAAATGACTGGTGTCAATTCCTACCTGTCGTGCAATAGCTTTCACTACAATATCATTGTCTCCCGATAGAATTTTAACTGCTACTCCATGTGCATATAATTGTTCGATGGCTTCGGCAGCAGAAGGTTTCGGAGGATCAAGAAAAGCAAGATACCCGATCAGTACCATTTCTTTTTCATCTTCGATGGCGAAATTACAATCTTTCTCGATAAAACTTTTTTGGGAGACTGCCAATACCCTCATCCCCTGCTGATTCATTTCTTCACTAATCATCTGTGCTTTGATTTTCAAGGCATCAGTCAAGGGATGAATCTGCCCGTTGAACTCGGCATAGGAACAGACATCGAGAACCTCTTCTACCGCTCCTTTGGTGATGATTTGCCGCTTTCCCTGCCTGTCTTCTATTACAACAGACATTCTTCTGCGCGTAAAGTCGAAAGGTATTTCGTCCACTTTGGTATAGTCATCCTTCAGATGTTCCAGGCTCAAATCTCTTACATGGGAAAGAATCGCTTTATCCATCAGGTTCCTTAAACCGGTTTGGAAATAACTGTTGAAGTAAGCATGACGAAGAATACGTTTACTGTTGTCGTCACTGCCATCTGCATTGATATATTTCTCCAATACGATTTTATCGCAGGTCAATGTACCGGTTTTGTCAGTACAGAGTATGTCCATCGCTCCAAAATTCTGAATGGCATTGAGATTCTTTACGATTGTTTTCTTTTTGGACATGGCTATCGCTCCTTTGGAAAGGTTGGCAGTCACAATCATCGGTAACATTTCCGGAGTAAGGCCAACCGCAACGGATATGGCGAATATGAAAGCTTCAAACCAATCCCCTTTCGTAAAGCCATTTACGAAAAATACAAATGGAACCATAACCAGCATGAAGCGAATCAACAAAAAGCTAACTTTACTAATGCCTTTGTCAAAAGCTGTAGTGGCACGATGTCCGACCAGGCTCTTTGCAATAGTACCCAGATAGGTTTTGTTCCCCGTTTCAAAAACGATTCCTTTTGCCGCACCACTTATCACATTGGAACCCATATAGCAAATATTGTCCAATTCAATGACACTTCCTTTTCGGAACTGCTGTCCCCGTACCTCCGGAAACTTTTCTATCGGTTCGGACTCTCCTGTCAATGAAGCCTGACTGATGAACAGGTCTTTCGAATCGATGATCCGAATATCAGCGGGAACCATGTCCCCAGCTGCCAAATACACGATATCCCCCGGGACGAGTTCCGTAATCTCGATCTCTTCTTCCTGTTCACCGGCACGTTTGGCAAGACATGTGTTTTTTACCATTTTCATTAAAGAATCCGTAGCCTCACTTGCTCGCCATTCCTGCCAAAAACGCAGGATAGCACTGAACAGCACCATGGATGAGATGATGATGACTCCCGTCCATTCCTGCTCTCCGGGATCGGCCATCAGTACATCCAGCAACAAGGATATAATGGCAAGTCCGGTCAGAACGCCAATGAAAGGATTGATAAACGTTTTGATAAACAGGATAAACGGATTCTTTTTCTGTTCATGTACCACTTCGTTTCTTCCATAAATGGATTGTCGCTCTTGCACTTCTCCCTGTGTTAATCCAAGCTTGGTTGTCTGCAAGTATGAATAGATTGACTTACCGGGTTGTGTGGCAACCAAAAATACTTTCTCTGAATTGAATGTGTACTGTGGTGAACGCAGTTTTTTCTTCCATACCATAATCTCTAATTTTTTTTAGTTACTAACTGCATTTATTAATTCGATGCAAAAGTAAGGAGGACTTCACCGGGAAGCTGTTAGAGAATGATTAGAGTGGTATTAGAAAACGATTAGAATTTCTTAGATATGCGGGAGCTTCACCACAAAGGTAGTGCCCTCATCCTTATGGGAAGATACGGTAAGTTCGCCTTTGTGAAGGTGGATGATCTTTTGTGTCAAGGCCATACCTATACCATTTCCGGGAGCAATATTCTTGTTTTCTCCGCGATAAAACAGTGTAAACAGGTTTTCTTTATCCGTATCAGACATGCCTACACCGGTATCTGACAGGCGGATAATTGCCCATTGCTCCCAATAGGCTATCAAGACTGACGAAGTTCGGTTGGAAGAATATTTGCAGTTATTCTCTACCAAATTCACAAAAGCGGTGGTCAGTAAATAACTGTTTCCAATTACTGTCAGCACATTATCTTCTTCAGCTTCTTGCTCAAATACTAATTCGATGTGATAATCCGGATGGGCTTTTAATACCAGCTCTCTGGCGTCCAGCAACAGCTCGTCTAAACGAACCTCTTCCATTGTGATCTGTTCCGATTGATAGTCGGCTTTTGCCAAGTTCAACAATCCGTCGATCAGGTTTACAATCCTATGAGAATCCTGCAATGCATTGCCGATAGCCATCTGATATTGTTCGGAACTCCGTTCTTTCAATAAAGCTAAATCCAGTTCAGCTGTAAGGGCTGCCATAGGAGTACGTAATTCATGAGATACATTACTGACGAACATCTTTTGTGAATTGAAAGACTTTTCCAGGCGCTCCAACAATGCATTGAATGTCGTACTCAATTCTCCCAGTTCATCCTGTTCATTTTTTACAGGCAATCTTTTATCAATATGCGATGCTGTGATTTTTTCCGCTTCTTTCACTATATTACGTATCGGTTTTAAAGTGCTTCGTGAAAGGATATATCCCACAACTACCAATACGCTCAATCCACCGATAAATAGGAGAATGAGCATGTTTCTTAGCGCATCCCGGTTGGCGTATCCATAACCGTCGTAGGCTGCGGCAGTAACCACATAGTCTTTGCCTTCAAACGGATATACCAGTCCTATGGCCTGATATTCGTCCACATAGAAATTGATGTTCTTCCGCTGCAAAATACGCTTTATCATTTCCGGAGTTTCTTTGACAATATCGTTTTGCAGAGCATCATGATATAATATTTTAAAATCTGTTGTATAGACGGCAACCTCTACTTCATTAATAAACTTCTGATTATTCAGGTAAATAGACTGCATGGTTTTGGCATCTACTTGATTTTTAAGGAATAAATGCGCTTTGGTTATAGCTTCACTTTGAAGATTACGAAAGAAAGCATTACTACGCGAGTGTTCACTTACATAGTAGACAGCCATCACAAAAACAAAGAATACCGCAGCTGTAAGCCCTGCATATTGTAGAGTCAACGCTGTCCTAATCTTCATAATTTATCAGTCAGTATGAAACCCATTCCGGCTTTGGTATGAATAAGTTTCGGTTCAAAGTCCCTGTCTATCTTTTTGCGGAGATAGTTGATATATACATCTATGAAATTCGTTCCTGTATCAAAATGGGTGTTCCATACTTTTTCTGCTATTTCAACCCTACTCAATACTCTTTCGGCATTTTCTACCATATATAACAGTAAGTTGTATTCCTTAGGAGAAAGTTTTATGGATATGCTGTTTCGTTCTACGTCTTTACGTTGAAGGTCAATACGCAAATCTGCATAGACAAGTTCCTGCGGCAATTCCTGTGCATTACCCGCTACACGTTTCAACAGCACTTTGATTCTGGCATTTAACTCTCTGAAATCAAAAGGTTTCACCATGTAATCGTCTGCACCGGCATCGAAACCGTCCAGTTTATCGTTCGTCGATCCTAATGCCGTCAACATCAATATAGGGATATGGGGATTGGTTTTGCGAATTTCTTTCGCCAGTTCAAATCCGTTCATCTTAGGCAAAACGATGTCAGATATAACCAGATCGAATGTGTGCGTCTGGAGAAGCCGTAACCCCATTAGTCCGTCATAAGCCACCATTGTCTGATAGCCATTTTCCTCCAGTCCGTTCATCAGCAAACTTGCAACCCGGGGTTCATCTTCTATAATTAGTATTGTGTACATAGGAAAGAATTCATTAATCTGAATGTATAAAACGAAACAAAAATAATGATTATTCCCCACTTATAGCCTTTTTCCTTGAAAAATCGGTGAGAAGGCCAAATAAAAAAGGTACCCAACGCAATGTGGATACCTTTATATGATTCATTTACATAAACCGGAAAATGACTCGTCCGGTTTGTGGACCATTTACCCATTTCGGTTGTGAAGAGGGACCACACAAATCGGTGGAGTTTACTTTATTACGTACCGGAGGAATCACGTTCAGGACAGAGATTCCGCTTTCGGGAAGAGTATAAAGCAAACGGTCGCGGCCATCACGAGGCTGATATACTCCTATATACGTGTCGGGAGTTTCGTTTGTCAGACTGATAGTGCCTTCTTTCGTTTGGATATTCATCCAGGAAACATCACCAAAGTATCCTTTGAATTCGGGATATGTGAAGGTCTCACCCGGAATAGGATCGTTATAGTCGTTTTCCCATACATCGTATTGCGTTCCGTGAATACGGTTTTGCCATACACGGTAAGGTCCGGCACCCAGCCAGCGTTTGCTGATTACCTGATCTTCAGGATAGTCGAAACGAATACCCATCAAGTCTACGACACCGGAGAAATTGTAGGTGTAATCCAAAGCCAAATCCCCACTCGGGTTAATTGTCCATTGGGCTTTATCCAGATTGCCCAGTTTATAATTGGCGGTAACAACCAGATTACCTCCGTCTTCTTTCACATCCAGTTTCGTAAATACGGCAGCATCCGGGAATTCGCTGTATGTGCGGTCTTTTTCTTTTGCTTTCTCATCATCATGGTTATAGAACTGATCCAATGAGCGGTCTGCACGACGGGCTCCGATGAAACGGGGACCATTGGCGAAGTTAATCTTACGGTTATCTACAGATACCCCTTTCAGTTGTCCGTCTTTCTTTGAGAAAATGAATGTACGCTTATTCGCTTTCACAGTAAGATCATTTTCTGTCTCTGTATAAGTAGGACGACTAGACAAGGGAGAAAGCTGTTCTGTCTGCTGATTCAGTTTGTTGACCGGAAAAGTCCAGCGCCAAAGTTCATGGCCGTATTTATCAATAGCTGTCAGGTAAAGAGCATCTGTATCAGCGAGGATATTTGTTCTTATATCTAAGACACCTGCCGAATGAGCAGCCACATCACTACCCTGCACCTCTCCCTCTTTCAGCACTTGAACAGCAGCATTGGAAGCATCTGTTGCCAGCGGGAATTTTACTTGCTTCCAAAGGAAACGGCAAGTATTCAGATTCAGATAATCGTAACGGTTTTCTACGGAGAATTTGCCATCAAATTGCTTGTCGATAGAAGTATTCATGATTTGCACCGGACTCCATAACTGCTTGATAGTGTAGTAGCTACCCTCCTTTTCGTGATGTGGTCCTACAATTCCGTCTGCTCCAAAGTTTCCCTGGTTATCGATGAATCCGTCCATATCTACACGCTTCACACCTTCGTCTGCCAATACCCAAAGGAATCCACCGATACAACGGGGATGCTTGCGCATCATTTCCCAATAATCGTATAATCCGGCACCATGGCCGCCATCGTATAAACCATGCAAGAATTCCGTAGGCATAAAGATTTCCGGTAAGCGCATGTAGTTCTGGCTTTCTCCGTAAGAGCGGTAATGCATGGTTTCAAAACCGGAGAAGTTACCTTGCGGGTGAATAACCGGACGTTTCTGCGGATCGTATTTATGAAACTCTCCATCCAGTTCGGTATTCCATCCTTTTTCATTACCATTACTCCACCAAATAATAGACGGATGATTCACGTCACGTTCTATCATGCCTTCAATCAGACGTACTCCGGTGGGGGTATCATACTTGCCATGCCAGCCTCCCAATTCATCCATCACATAAAGTCCGAGAGAATCACAGGCTTCCAAAAATTCCGGGTCAGCCGGATAGTGGCTCAAACGGACAGAATTCATGTTCATGCCTTTCATCAAAAGAACGTCTTCGATATTCTTCGCTTTACTTAATGTACGGCCACTTTCAGGACGGAAACTATGACGATTGACACCACGTACATTGATACGTACTCCGTTTATATAAAGTCCGTCGCTTTCACGTACTTCAATGGTACGGAAACCAAAGTTTTCCGTTTCACTATGCAGCACTTTACCGTCCTTATCCAATAGAGAGAATTGCGCTTTATAAAGATTCGGAGTTTCCGCTGTCCATAATGCGGGGTTAGATACATTCAGTTGCAGGGAAGTCCAGTCGCCTCCTGCTTTTACGGGTACGGTGGTTTCCGTTATCTTTTTCCCTTTTTTATCTAAAATCTGTGTACGGATGCTCATTCCGTCATTAGAGATATTTGTGTAGCAGTTGGCACGGAAAGTTCCATCCATCTTTGCGTCAATGGCAATGTGCCGCAGGTTTACGGCTGGTTTCACCTCCAGGAACACCGGACGGAAGATACCGCCAAAATTCCAATAATCAGCACGACGTTCGGCAAGGTTCACACTGGCATTTTCACTCTCTTTGGCAACAGTGACTTCCAATAAATTCTTTTTGCCATATTTCAGGAAATCCGTGACGTTGTATGAAAAACGATAGAAGGCTCCCTGATGTTTGGAACCAACTTTGCGTCCGTTCACTTTTACTTCCGTGTCTGTCATCGAAGCTTCGAATACAAGATTGACCTGTTTGCCGCGAAACTTTTCCGGAACTTCAAATTCGTACTTATACATCCCTTTTTCATCGGCAACGCCTTCAGGAAATGGCTTTCCATAGAAAGTGATCCCATACTGATAAGTGCCGAAGCCTTGCAATTCCCAGCAGGAAGGTACGCCGATTTTCGTCCATTTGCCGGAATTGCGTCCGTCGGTACAAAAGAAGTCCCATTCAACCATATCGTCGCATCCGTGACCGGAGAGATATTGCCTTTCCGTTTGTGGAAGGTTTTGAGCAGCCAGGGTAGTTGCCAACGCTAAGGTCGATAATAAAGTGGTTACTTTTTTCATTGTTACTTTTATAATTGTGTTAGTTATTTATTTCTATCATTGTTTACTACTGATGCGGAGATGCAGCGTATGTTCTTTTTTCTCTATGGCATATTTCTTCAATACACCCGGTCCGCAACTACTGTTTCCTAATCCAAGTACGGCAGCATCCATACTAAGAATGACTTCCGCACGTGGTTTTAAATCGCAATCGTGAGTTTCTTCATAGATGTCTTGTACGGTGTAATGCAGGGCAGATGCAGAAAATGCGTTTTCTACCGCGTCAACACGAATGCCTTTATTCTGTTTGTCGGTCAAGGTAAGATAATGCACTTCCTCTTTGTTTCCACTGTCCTGCGGACGTGGATAATGTACGTATTGGTCTGCAACGCTTCCTTTCCAAAGCCCTATCATAGCAGATGTTTTGCGGTCAGGATAGTTATCCTGTGGTCCTCTGCCATACCAGGTAAATGTATCATAAGCAGGTGTCAGACAGAATGCGATTCCTAAACGGGGAATTTCAGGAAGAGCTTCTTGTGGCAAGAAAGTAGTTTTCAGATCAATCGTTCCGTCTGAAAAGACCGTATAGACAGAAGTCGTCACCACTTTTCCCTCTTTATATAAATTACTTGTTTGAATCCGGACAATGACCGCCCCGTCTGCACGTTTTTCATGGCGGAAAGATTCCAGATTTATCTGCGGATGATCCATTCCATGCAATTTCCAGTCTTTAGCCAACCAGTTTCCGAAGCTCTTGTCATTATCTGTCGGAGCACGGAAAACTTGAGTGACAGGCTGAACCGGAAAATCATCGGGGTGAGCCAGCATTTCTTTGCCCTTATATATAAGGGAGGTCATACTTCCGTTCACTTTCTTTTCCCACTGGACAGAAAAACCACGACCGCTAATCAATAAAGATTTATCATCCTCATTCACCTGAAGTGCTCCTTTATTAATCAGATCGGCAGAAGCTAAATCTCCTTTCTGCAAGCAGAATTGTTCCCAGGCCACTTCATGTCCTGCCTTTGCCCAAAGAGCATCCGATTTCAAAACAATGCTTACTTTCAGTTGGTAATCGGAAAGAGTTTTCTCCGTTTTTTTATTGGTCTTACTAACTTTCTCATTTTTATTACTCAAAGAATAAATATCTTTTGATGATCGGAAAGCCGGCAAATCAATTGTTTTACTTTCCCCTGGAGCTATTTCCGGCAATGTTATTTCTCCCCGTTCTTTCTCCTTACCATCCACTGATAATGTCCACAGACAACGATAAAGTGATAAATCAATATGATGATTCCGGTTGGTTACTCTCAACTCTCCATTCTCAACTTTCAACTCAACTGGTGCATATACCTTTTTTACCTCCCAATATTTAGGCGTAGTTTCACGGTCGCTCATCAGCAATCCATTAAAGCAGAAAGCTTTTAAATTCGGCTTATCGCCAAAGTCACCGCCGTAAGCCACCATGGTACGGCCATCGGGTAATGTCTTGTAGATTCCCTGATCTACCCAATCCCATATAAAACCACCCAGCATACGGGGATTGCTATATATCTCATCCCAATATTCCTTGAAATTTCCTAATGCATTCCCCATGGAATGTGCATATTCACTCGTCATCACCGGACGGTCGTCATTGGTACGTTCCGCAATTTCCAGCAACCGTTCCCAACGTGCATTTTCAGCGCGTTCCTTGTCTTCTCCCTCTGCAATGCCGGGATTTAAGTATTCCTGTTTCACCCGGGTATAAAAGCGGCTGATAACATCGACCGTCTTCGGGTCAGGATTTCCGTCCACTCCCTGCGCCCCCTCATAGTGTACAGGACGAGTGGGATCGAAATCATGCAGCCATGCCGAAATAGCAGCGAAGTTCGGTCCGTAACCGCTTTCGTTTCCCATGCTCCACATTACAATACATGGATAATTCTTATCACGTTCCGCCATACGGACCGCACGGTCCATAAATGCTGCATGCCAGTCGGGGGTACTTGCGAGTGTTCCACGCAATCCGTGTTCTTCTAGATCCGCTTCGTCCATCACGTACAATCCCAAGCTGTCGCATAGCTCGTACCAACGGCTTACATTCGGGTAATGACTGGTGCGCACAGCATTTATATTTGCCTGCTTCATTAAAAGAATATCCTGAAGCATTCGTTCTTCGCTCATGACACGTGCCGTCCGTGGATCATGTTCGTGGCGGTTCACTCCACGAAAACGAACCGGATTACCGTTCACTAACAGTTGTCCTTTTTTGATTTCTACAGAGCGGAAACCTACGGCCTGTTCTATCTGTTCTACGACTTTTCCTTCTCCATTTTGGAGAGTTAAGTGTAATTTATAAAGATAGGGTGTTTCTGCCGTCCATCTTTCCGGCGATTTTATAATGGCTGACAAACGTCCCATCTTACGCGGGCCACGCTGCGGATACCATTCATTCATCCGGCTTGCTTTATGCTCCAAATCAAGCATATCTTCCACATCACCTTTCAATGTGGCAACTTCTTTGCCTGAAGCATCCTTCAATACTCCCTGTAAGACATACCCTTTTCCGGTCATCCCTCGATATACACTGAATTGCGGATCAATCTGCAAAATAAAGTCTTCATAATCACCAGCAGATGCAGGAAGAGTGCGTACCGCATAATCACGGACATGAATATCCGGCGTATGTATCAGATGAATACTACGATGAATACCACCAAAACGCCAGAAATCCTGATCTTCCAGATAAGAACCGTCACTATATCGGTAGACTTCCAGTGAAATTTGATTTTCTCCAGATTTCAGATACTTCGTGACATTAAATTCACTCGGTTCCATACTGCCTTGGCTATACCCTACCCGTTCGCCATTGATCCAAACATAAAAGGCGCTCATTACGCCCTCAAATCGTAGAAAAGTCTGTCCATTCGCTTCCCATCCGGTCGGCAATACAAAAGTGCGGCGATATTGCCCTACCGGGTTTCTTTCTTTATACGTGGTATAGTCAGTTTTCGGTTCTCCCATCACCCGTGGAGGATCTATTTTAAACGGATAGCCTGCTGAAACATAGATAGGCGTGCCATATCCGTTCACTTCCCAATTGGCGGGAACAGGAAAATCCGTCCAATCTTTATCATTAAAATTTGTCTGATAGAAATTCACGACTCTTTCATTGGGAACGGGAGTCCAACGGAATTTCCAAGTTCCGTCTAAAGAGATTGAACCGTCTCCTTTCTGTACAGAGAAAGGAGTAAAAGCGGCTCTTGCCGGTTCACGATTGATCTGAAGAACATGATGATTCTCCCAATCATGCATTGTTTGTGCCTGTATCGGGCTTACAAACAATACACCCAATAGTAAAGTATATATTTTCATTCGTTCTTTTTTCTTCATATCAAGTAGACGGACGAAAGGGCATTTTGTACCCCTTTCTTTTATTGGAAAAGATGAAAGTTTCATTCTATTAATATTTGAATATCGAATATTAAAATAAGAATATTGTATTAACATTAAATATCTTGCAATTTAAAATAACCGTATAAGTCGCTCAAAAAGAGCTGTAAATATGTTATAATCTTCACAGAAATGGTTTTCTTTGTTATAAGATATGTCTCATATATCTTATATTCAGTACAAAACAATAAAAGAAATGGAAGATTACAAACAGACACTCTATAACGATGAATTATTAAACATTTTACCCGACGGAGTGATTATATTTGATACAAATGGAGAAGTTATACAACTCAATCAGCAGGCTTTTGCAGAACTGCATGTTCATCCGTCGGTCAATGATATGCTTCCCTTTCCTACCAATCGTTTATTTAAACTGCTAAATAAAAAGGAAGATATACTTTCGACTATTCTGGAAAAGATTCGTCAGGGAGAAAATACGTATTCATTACCTGAACATACCTTCATGCAAGAACAGGTTGATTACACACAATTTCCTATAAGAGGAGAATTTGCAACGATCAGGGATAGAACTAATTTAAACAAGATCTTATTCTTTTTCCGCAATATTACAGTAGAGCTTACACAGGAATATATTCTGAATACTGCTTTGCAAAGAACCAGAATCTATCCATGGTATTATGATATAAGTCGGAGTGAATTTACTCTTGACGATCGTTATTTTGAACATTTAGGTATTCCGGCAGGAGAAAATAATACTTTGACAATGGAGGAATATGTGAATATGATTCATCCGGACGATCGGCAACCTATGGCTGATGCCTTTGTTGTACAACTTAGTGGTAATACAACTTTTGACAAAACAGTTCCATTCCGTTTGCGCCGGGGAGATGGTACTTGGGAATGGTTTGAAGGGCAGTCAACTTATATTGCAAACATATCCGGCCATCCCTATCGGTTAGTGGGAATCTGCTTGAGTATTCAGGAATATAAAGACATAGAAAACACCTTAATCGAGGCACGTAAAAAAGCAGAAGAAAGCGATCGTCTTAAAATGGCGTTTCTGGCTAATATGAGTCATGAGATCCGTACGCCGCTGAATGCAATCGTCGGCTTTTCTGATGTTATAGGTTCCACTTATGATGAGTTAAGTGAAGAGGAACGTGCCGATTTCGTGCGACTAATCAGCATCAATAGCGAACATTTAGTACGATTGATTGACGACATACTTGATTTGTCCAAGATTGAATCAAATACGATTAAATTTACTTTCTCCAACTGTTCCCTTAACTCTTTAATGATGGACATAGAGAAAGAACAGGCAATGAAACCTATTTCCGAAATTGAAATAAAGTCATTATTACCGGATGAAGATGTTTATATCAACACAGATATTACACGCCTGAAACAAGTAATATGCAATTTCATTAATAATGCCCGGAAATTCACCCAAAAAGGATATATTCATTTTGGGTATACGCTTGATAACAGAAATGCGGATTCAGTACAAATATTTGTAGAAGATACCGGTTCGGGAATTCCGCAAGAATGTTTGAATGAAATCTTTGATCGTTTTTACAAAGTAGATACTTTTAAACAGGGAACCGGTTTAGGACTTTCTATCTGTAAAACGATTGTAGAACACCTGCAAGGAGATATCTCCGTTAAATCAGAGATTGGGAAAGGTAGTTGTTTTACCGTTACATTACCATTTGATAGAAAAACAGAAGATTAGCGTCCTCTATATTCTTGAGGGGTAATACCAGTATGCTGCTTAAAAAACTTATTAAAGAAGGAGATATTATTAAACCCTAAAGATAGAGCTATATTTTTTACAGGTTCATCGGTCGACTTTAAACGGGATTTAGCTTCCATCAAAATGACAGAAGCAATCACCTCTAATGGAGTATTTCCTGCCGCCTTTTTAATTGTAGAACAGAAATGGGGCAGGCTAAGTCCTAACTCATCAGCATAGAAAGATGTTCCGTGATGGATTGTATAATGTTTCATGACTAATTTTAAAAACTCCTGATAAATCTCATACTTTCTTGATTGAGAAGACAAATACCAATTATTCTGTAACTTATATATTTCTGTAGCCCCTTGGATAAACATGGTAAGAACAGCTTTTACTATCTCCTTATTTTCGCGCGTCCTAAGTGAAGCGTATGAAAGAATAGATGATTCATAAAACATTTTATAACTACAGGCCTGAAGTGGAGATAAAGCAACTATCGGATTCTCCATAATTACCGGAAGAAGGTGCTGGGTAGCTTTCATCAAATTTATACTTTCTATAAAATGAGATGAAAAGCCTGCATAATAAATCTGGATATCGGATGAGAATGTGTGCACCTCTAATATGCAATTAGGCGGCAAAGTTATTAAATCATTTTCACTAATATGATGGGTATTGGTATTGATCGTCACCTCCATAGTGCCTTTTATACAAAGAATAAATAAGCCGGATTCAATCTTACATGGAAAATTCTTATAGCTCTTCAGTAAATCTTTTGCGAATCCCTCTCCTACAATATAATCAACCGGCAAATCATACTTTGGTATATTACTTTCCATTATTGCTCTTTTTGTTTGTCCTCAAAGATAGAGATTATTTAATTCCTATCTTTTAAATAATTAAAATCGGAACATTGAATCATAAAAAAATAACATCTATATTCTATTTCTAAGAAAATGATCCGAATATAAAAGAAACGGGATGCGGAAAGTTTACCTTATCCGTATCCCGTTTTATTGAAATCAATTGATAGAAAGATTTATTGAATATCCAATGCATCAAAAGCAATTCCGTCCATATTTTCTGCCGAAAGTAATACTTTGTAATGTCCGGCATTGATAAAGGTTCCGGTAGTAGTGCTCATCATCTTCCACTTATCCGGTGTTTCCGGGAAGTTCAATACGTCCTCTTTCAATACTACTCCTTTTGAATCAATGAATTTCATTAAGACAGGTATTGGCTTTCCGGTAGTGTTCATATATTTAAAGCGAAGGGCGTACACTTGCGCCAACCCGGTAGAAACATTCCATTCAATGCTGTTGCCTTTTCCTTTACCAAAAAACACTCCCATCTGTTTGCGATGTTCTTTCTTTTGGAATTTGCCTTTCAGTACAGCCGTTTCTGCTTCGTATGATATACTGACACGAGCATTTTTGTCTTCCGGAAGTAACTCTTTCGGAGTCTTTTCCATTACTTCTTTATCCGCCTTTTCCCAACTCCAGCCGGACGCAGGGAATACCGTCGGTTTCAGTTCCTGATCTGTGCTGGCAATAGCAATGCCTGAAATCAAGGCTTGTCCTGCTTTCACTTCCGGGAAATGAATTTTCAACATTCCCCCCTTCACTGTGGCATATACTACTTTCTTACAAACTCCGTCATGACCGCTTTCAGCCCAAATATCCAAGTCGTCTAATACAACAGAATCATTCACGGCAACATCAAATATGCGCAGCCCTTCACAGTCGGTAGAAGCGCTTCCGCCCGTACCATGCCAAGGCTCTGTGAAATACAGTTCAATACGATATGTTCCGTCTGCCACAGGGAAACGATATTCCAGCTGATGACGTCCGAAGCGGAAATGTTGGAATAACGTCCAGTCACGAGTGCCGCGAATCGGATCATTGGTGGTACGTTGACTGGCAAGATAAGGATTCAGGTCCTTGAAATTCTCCGCCCATGAACGGGAATAATTCGTATTGTCCTGCAACCATAACTGTCCGAAACTATCTGTATAATCATCCCCTCCACAGTTGAGACGATACAGATAATTATATCCTGCCTCTCCTTTCAATATCTTTTTATCATCCTGATAAAGAAGTTCGAAGTTAGGGGCTTGTTCCAGGCCATTCAATAGGATCAGGTCTTCTGCCACCGGTTTACCTTTATAATAGCCTACTGCACGAAGCACGTTATAACGAATATCCCGGTTTTCCCACATAAAATGAGTGCCTGTTCCGTTGTTCTTTTTACGTCCGAGGAAGGTTTCCTTTTCATTTGTCAGATCGTTGTATAGCAATACAGAATCACAATTGCTGTAAGCCTCGATAGTGGCACGGCGACGTCCTTTTTCAAAGCGGTTGGCCCATGTATGTGATACCAGGTAAACCATCGGGTCTTTTGCAGCCGGAACATAGTTGGCGCGATACATATAATATACGTCCAACGGTTCTTCCCACGGAGTAACCAATCCTTTATAATTGAACGGACCTACTTTATCTATCTTGCGATACGCTTCATCCGGTTGGCGGCGTCCGGGATTGTCATGACTGCTGTATATCCATTGGAATTGTCCGCAAACACTATCTTTAGCCTGTTCTGCCAAACGGATTTTAGTTTCCATCAGCTGACACATACGGTCTTCACTCCACACTCCGTTCACCTGGAAATCTCCCGGCTCCGTATGTAGGTCGATGCTTCTCCACGCTCCATATTCTCCGTTCAACAATTGGTTTGCTTGAGAGAGCTCACGACCGTATTTCGTCACATCTCCTCCATACGTACCACTCCAATTTTGAATCACATTCCAGTCTGTACCCTCACCGCCATTACAGGTTGTTATGACACGCATTGTCTTTGCAGTCGGATCCATCTCCCGAATAATATCACTGCACTCCTGTGCAAACTCACGAGGCAAAGTGCTTTCATTCTGCAATCCCCACATCACCACTGACGGAGAATTACGACGTTCTTTCACCCATTGACGAAGCAACTTTTTAAAGTTCTCACGAAACTCCGGAGTGTCATACCACACGTGGGCGGAAAATTGTGTCCAAAACAAGATTCCCTCTTCATCCCAGTATTTTTGATAATCGAGATGATGGGGCTGATGAGCATCCCGGAACGCATTGAAACCGGCTGCACGTATCTGTTTTACCCTTGCGGCAACCTGTTCATTACTGAACGCATGGCTTTGTCCGAACTGATGCTCATACTCACATACTCCATTGATAAACACCGGCTTTCCATTCAGGTAAAAACGTCCGTCTCCATCGTTTCGTTTTACCGGCCAGCTAATGGTACGAATACCGAAGGGTGTCGAAATTTCATCCGTTGTCTTCGTATCGCGCTTAATCATGCTAGCCAATTTATAGAGATATGGATTTTCTGTATTCCACAAGACAGGATTCTCAACAGGAGCCTGCTGGCGAATCACTTTCATTTCTCCCGGAGCTAAAGTTACTTTTTCAACCAAACGGAAAACTTGTTTTCCATCGGCATTGCTTAGTTTATTGACTAACTCTACCGTTTCTGTTGTTTTACTATAATTCTTAACCTCTGTTTCTACAAATACGTTAGCAGCCTTTTCGTCATTCCAAATATGTACACCGAAAGGTTCTATGCGAATCTCATCCGTTACTTCCAATACCACAGGACGGAAGATACCTAACGGTTGGGAACCCTCACTGAATCCCCATTCCGATGAACATCCTCCACATACCCAAGGCATATCGGCAATCATTTCAGGATGCTCGGCTTTCACTTCCAGGCGATTTACTCCCTGTTTCAATTCATCTGTGACATCCAAAGTCAACGTAGTGCGCCCTATGGGATGACGACCGAAGTCCTTTCCGTTCACTGTAATGGTGGCGTATGTACCCACTCCTTCAAAGCGAAGGAAATATTTTTTAAGTTGAGAGTTGTTGAGGATGAAGTCTTTTTTGTAAAGAACGGTTCCGTGAAGATTGCCGTGAGTCAATTGACGATACCCATAATAATCATCCCAGTTATGAGGTATATTCACAGTCTTTTCACTCTCAACTCTCAACTTTCCATTCTCAACTCTCCAAGTTTTCCAGCCTTCATTTAATTCAATAATTTGCCGGCGGTTCTTGATTTCCGGTTTCGGGAAACGGACAGCCGAACGTCCCATCGGCTTACTGGTAGCAATGGCAATGCCACGTTGCTCTGCGTTGTTTACCGCACAATAGAAATGATAAACCACTCCGTCATGTTTCACCACATAGCTCTTATGAGCAAACAGTTCATCGTAGTTCTTGGAGGGGATAATCAGGTCGGCCCCTTTCCAGTCGGTCCAGTTCACTAAATCATAGCTGGCGGCAAATGTATTGAATGCTTTATATTTACGCGAAGGTTCAAAAGCAGAGAAATAAAACATCACATACACATCTCCCATCTTTTGGATATGCGCATCTCCTGTAATGGTTCCATCAGCTTCATGCGCAAAGACCGGATTTCCGGAGTAGCGTTTCCATGTTTTCATATCTTTGGAAAGCGCAATGCCGACACGTTCGCCCTTTAAATTCGTTTCCGGATGATGCCCGCCCGCGTTGTAATACATCACAAACGGAGCTCCCAATGTTTTATCTTTATCCCAATAAACGGTACTCTTATATTGAGTCAGTTTTTCCCACCATTGGGCATCTTTATCATGGATGCTCAAAATCGGTTTGTCCAGAGATTCCCATTCATGTGCCGTAGAAATATCTCCTTTCGTCCATGCCAGTCCGACATAAAGCGGAGCTTTTACAGCTTCGTAGCCCGTTCCTTCACCACCGATATAAGTCATCCAATGGCGACCTTTATAAGTCTGAAGCTCATAGCTTCCACCCCATTCCATATCCGGCAATGCAGGAAATCCGCCACGCTGATTGCAGTCCCATTTTCCATCCCGATAAGAAAGAACCCGTCCCAAAGTGCGCCATTCGAGCAAATTATCACTTTCTGCTATCCAGGTTTCATAACCACGACCATCGGTTCCACCTTTACCGTTGTAAACCACATAAGTCATCAGCCACTTGTCTCCCTGGCGAAAAACGGTAGGACAATCAATCTTATGATAATTGTCTGCCGGGGCAACTGCGAGCCCGTACTTGTATGGTGTCTTTACTTCCTCGTAAATCTGCTCCATTCGTTCCTGCGGAACTTCCCTTTGCGCATACAGAGAGAAAGTGGTGGCTATACTAAAAACTGCCAGCAATAACTTCTTCATGATACTTTTTCTAATCGTTTAATACTTAAATAGTGCATAACCACTAAATGATAATTTTGCGGAGTGCCCTGAAAGGGCTTAATTATATAGTGTAGGGCA